>VOFG01003544.1_pt1:0-207500 | contig 265399 bp, 311 predicted proteins | sample 5384171 | NCBI WGS metagenome assembly VOFG01 (sample SAMN12384726, study PRJNA508395) | human gut metagenome | isolation source: healthy gut F | host: Homo sapiens | reverse complement strand
GGGCGTATGAAGTTGCAGGTATTAGACCCGAAACCGGGTGACCTATCCATGAGCAGGCTGAAGCGGTGGTAAGACACCGTGGAGGGCCGCACCCACGTCTGTTGAAAAAGCCGGGGATGACTTGTGGATAGCGGAGAAATTCCAATCGAACTCGGAGATAGCTGGTTCTCCCCGAAATAGCTTTAGGGCTAGCGTTATTTTAGATTACCGGAGGTAAAGCACTGAATGGTCTAGGGGCCGCGAGGTTACCAAAGCCTATCAAACTCTGAATGCCGGATAATTGATGAATAGCAGTCAGACTGTGTGAGATAAGTCTCATAGTCAAAAGGGAAACAGCCCAGATCTACAGCTAAGGTCCCAAATGAACACTAAGTGGAAAATGATGTGAAACTGCGAAGACAACCAGGAAGTTGGCTTAGAAGCAGCCACTCCTTCAAAGAAAGCGTAATAGCTCACTGGTCGAGTCCTTTTGCGCGGAAGATGTAACGGGGCTAAGTGTTCAACCGAAGCTTAGGCATTGCAGTAATGCATTGGGTAGGGGAGCGTCGTATGCGGGGTGAAGTCAGAGCGGAAGCACTGGTGGACTGCATACGAGTGAGAATGCCGGAATAAGTAGCGAGAATTATGTGAGAATCATAATGGCCGAAAATCTAAGGTTTCTTGGGGAAGGTTCGTCCGCCCAAGGTTAGTCGGGAGCTAAGCTCAGGCCGAAAGGCGTAGGCGATGCACATACGGTAGAAATTCCGTAACCACCGAACATTTAAGCTAGAGGGACGCTTTCATTAAGTCTATCCCGGGCGATGGTTGCCCCGGGCGTAAGGGACCGAAATTTAGTAGGGAAGTAGACGGCGTGAGAGACGAGAAAAGCTCTAGTGTATACTAAGGTGCCCGTACCGCAAACCGACACAGGTAGATGGGATGAGTATTCTAAGGCCAACGGGAGAAGGGTTGTTAAGGAACTCGGCAAATTGGCCCCGTAACTTCGGGATAAGGGCGCCTGCGAGAGCAGGCCGCAGTGAAAAGGCCCAAGCGACTGTTTATTAAAAACACAGCACTCTGCAAAGTCGAAAGACGACGTATAGGGTGTGATGCCTGCCCGGTGCTGGAAGGTTAAGGGGGAGTGCTTAGCGCAAGCGAAGGTGCGAACTTAAGCCCCAGTAAACGGCGGCCGTAACTATAACGGTCCTAAGGTAGCGAAATTCCTTGTCAGGTAAGTTCTGACCCGCACGAATGGCGTAACGATTTGGGCACTGTCTCAACAGCCCGCCCGGCGAAATTGTAGTACCGGTGAAGATGCCGGTTTCCCGCAACTAGACGGAAAGACCCCATGGAGCTTCACTGTAGCTTGATATTGGATCTCGGTATTCCATGTACAGGATAGGTGGGAGGCTTGGAAGTGAGTGCGCCAGCATTCATGGAGCCGTCCTTGGGATACCACTCTTGCGATATTGGAGTTCTAACCTGCGACCATGAATCTGGTCGGGGGACATTGTCAGGTGGGCAGTTTGACTGGGGCGGTCGCCTCCAAAAGAGTAACGGAGGCGCTCAAAGGTTCGTTCAGCACGGACGGAAATCGTGCACTGAGTGTAAACGCATAAACGAGCCTAACTGCGAGAATGACGGTTCGAGCAGTAACGAAAGTTGGAGTTAGTGATCCGGCGGTATGTGAGTGGAAATGCCGTCGCTCAACGGATAAAAGCTACCTCGGGGATAACAGGCTGATCTCCCCCAAGAGTCCACATCGACGGGGAGGTTTGGCACCTCGATGTCGGCTCGTCGCATCCTGGGGCTGAATTCGGTCCCAAGGGTTTGGCTGTTCGCCAATTAAAGCGGCACGCGAGCTGGGTTCAGAACGTCGTGAGACAGTTCGGTCCCCTATCTGTTGCGGGCGCAGGAATATTGAGAGGAGCTGTCCTTAGTACGAGAGGACCGGGATGGACGTACCGCTGGTGCACCAGTTGTTCTGCCAAGGGCATAGCTGGGTAGCTAAGTACGGACGAGATAAACGCTGAAGGCATCTAAGCGTGAAACCCCCCTCGAGATAAGTGTTCCCATCCTTCGGGAGTAAGGCCCCTTGTAGACTACAAGGTTGATAGGTCAGGAGTGGAAGTGCAGTAATGTATGGAGCGGACTGATACTAATAGGTCGAGGGCTTGACCTTAAATGTTAGGTAACCTCGAAGAAAAAAGCATTGCGAGTAGGATTGTTCAGTTTTGAGGGTGTAAAGAAATAAATTACACTTTCAGATTGTGAATGAGAAAGTAAAGCACACGAAGTGTGCAGGTAAAGTTTTCTTTGCATACTTTCTTGTACACAAGAAAGTATGCACCATTAGCTCAGTTGGTAGAGCAACTGACTCTTAATCAGTGGGTCCACGGTTCGAGCCCGTGATGGTGTACCACAAAACCCGAGTTTTTTAACGAAAGCTCGGGTTTTTGTTATGTCTCGATTTAATTTTACACCGTTGCCTCTCTTTTCCTCGCGCCTGTTTATTAAAAAAGCAGTAATCCGGCTGTCGTATGACGATTGACAAGCCGCACTCTCCGGGGTATGATAAGCACAAGGCAGGATAACCATTTACGGAATTGCACAGGGAGGGAATGCAATGCTGTTCAAAACAGAGCTTACCGAAGTTTTCACCATGGCGGAGATGGACAAAATCGTTAAGGCACTCAGAGCGAAAGGCATAGATGCGGCCACGAAAACGGTCGATCTGATGAGCGGCGGACTGTTTGAAAACCGGCGTTCGTCCGGCACGTTCGGCATGAATGCCGAGGCGAGAGTCGTTTACAAAATCTACGTTAAACGTGCGGATTTGAAGTTTGCAAAGAGCGTTCTGGCGACAATCTGATCGCAAAGAAGGGAATGAAGTAAAATTCATTCCCTTTTTTCTATGCCTACTTTACCGATTCATCAAAATGTGATAAAATAGAAGCCAAACAGAAAATTTAGTTTCTATTCCGAGCGGATTTTCCGCTTTTGGTTTGGGTTGATGGAGGCTGCACTATGATAAAGTTCCGAATGCCGCTGCTGGCGGTGCGTGATGTGGAGATTTCAAAGAAATTTTACCATGATCTGTTCGATCAGGAGGTTGTGCTGGATTTAGGCGGAAACGTGACGTTTTCCGGCGGCTTTGCCGTGCAGCAGGATTTTGACAGGCTGACCGGCGTGCCCAAATCCACGATCCTGCACCAGTCGCACAACATGGAGCTTTACTTTGAGGTGGACGACTTTGACGCGTTCACGGAAAAGCTGCGCAGACACCTGGACGTGGAACTGGTGCATCCGCCGATGACGCATGCGTGGCAGCAGCGTGTGGTGCGCCTGTACGACCCGGACTGGCACATGATCGAGGTCGGTGAGTCTATGGAGCACATCGCACTTCGCCTGCTGGACGAGGGCCGTTCCGTGGAGGAGACCGCCGCGCTCATCCATCACCCGACTGATTTTGTGGAGCAATGCAGAAAGGGTTTGAAATAGATATGTTCGGTTATGAACCGGAATTCGTCGTGTGCGGCGATGCCCGGATTGCTTATTACGATATCGGCCGAGGAAAGCCGCTTGTGCTGCTGCACGGCAACGGCGAGGACAGCTCGTACTGGAACGCCCAGATACCCGAGCTGACCCGCTTTTACCGCGTTATTGCGGTGGACAGCCGTGGGCACGGCGCCTCTGGGAGCGGCGGGCACGGCCTGTCGTTTGAAATGATGGCGGAGGATCTCAAAACCGTGCTGGACACGCTCGGCGTGAAAAAGCGCACTTCCTCGGCTTTTCGGACGGCGGCAATCTGGCGATCAAATTCGCACTGACGCACCCGGAATATATAGATAAACTCATCCTCAACGCGGCCAATGTGGAGATGTTCAGCGGCGTCAAGCCGCAGGTTCAGCTGCCCGTTATGGCAGGCTACGGTGTTGCTGCGGCGCTGAGCCGTTTCAGCAAAAAGGCGGCGCGCCGCAGGGATGTGCTCGGACTGATGGTGCACCCGTACGGGGTGACGATGAACGATCTGGAGCGGCTGACCATGCCGACCCTCATCATCGTCGGCGAGCACGATGCAATACGCGAAAAGCAGACAAAGGAGATGGCCTCGCACATTCCCCACTGTGAAGTGGAGGTTTTCCGCGACGGCGACCACTTTGTTGCAGCAAAGCAGCCGTCCCGCTTCAACCGGACGGTTATAGAATTTTTACTTGGGAGATAATCAGCATGAAATTCATCAAAGCGGGAGAAATCGCAGACAGCAATATTTTCAACAAGCTCGACGAGCGCAAGAAGTCGCTCCTCGAAGGCGGCATGGACGTCATCAATCTGTCCATCGGCACGCCGGATTTTCAGCCGGGCCGGCATGTGATGGAGGCCGTCAGCCGCGCTGCGCTCGACCCGGATATGTACAAGTATTCGCTGAACGAAACGCGCGAGCTGCTCGACGCCGTAGAAAACTGGTACAAGCGCCGCTATGACGTCACGCTTGCCGACGACGAGATCATGGCCGTGTGCGGCTCGCAGGAGGGCATTGCACACGTTGGCTTTTGCCTTCGCCGGCCCGAACGACCTGATCCTTGCACCGGACCCGGGCTACCCGATCTTCTCGTTCGGCCCGATGATGACCGGCGCAACGGTCGGTCTGTACCCGCTGTACGCCGAGAAAAACTGGCAGTTGGACTTTAACGATATTCCGGAGGACGTGGCAGAGCGTGCAAAGGCGATCGTTGTTTCCCTATCCGAACAACCCGACCACCGCCGTTGCCGACCGTAAGTTCTACGAAAAGCTGGTCCTCTGGGCGCGTGAGCACAACATCATCGTTCTGCACGACAACGCGTATTCCGACATTATGCTGAATGGGGAAAAAGGGTCTGTCCTTCCTGTCCATTCCGGGCGCGAAGGAGGTCGGCATTGAGTTCAACTCGCTGTCCAAGACCTACAACCTGACCGGCATGCGCGTGTCCTTCGCACTCGGCAACCGCGAGGTCATCAGCCGTTTCCGCGCGTTCCGCTCGCAGATCGACTACGGCATGTTCTACCCGATCATGGCGGGTGCGGCTGCCGCGCTCAACGGTCCGCAGGATGTGGTAGAGAGCAACCGCACCGGCTACATGGCGCGCCGCGACGCGCTGTGCGGCGGTCTGCGCTCGATCGGCTGGAACGTGCCGGATGCACAGGGCACCATGTTCGTCTGGGCGAAGATTCCGGAGCGCTTTGCGTCCTCGGTGGACTTCGCCATTGAGCTGATGGAAAAGACCGGCGTTATCGTGGTTCCGGGCAGCGCCTTCGGTGCGCAGGGCGAGGGCTACGTCCGCATGGCGCTTGTCGTTCCGCCCGAGCGCATGGCAGAGGCGGTTCGCCGCATTGACGAGAGCGGTATTGTAAAGGAGTGAGTTTCCGTTATGCAGATCGACCATATTGCACTGTATACACGCGATTTAGAGCGTCTGTGTGAATTTTACACCAAATATTTTGACGGTACGGCGGGCAAGCTGTACCAGAACGAGGAGACCGGCACGCAGGCGTGCTTTTGTGTCCTTGCCGACGGCGCACGGCTTGAAATTGTGACCCGTCCGCAGTTTGAGGACGCCGAGCACTCGCGTCTGTGGACCGGCTGGGCGCATACGTCGTTCAAGGCGGGCACCCGCGAGAACGTGGACGCGCTGACCGAGCAGATGCGCTCGGAGGGCTATGAGATCACAGATGGCCCTGTCGTCGGCAAGGATGGCTGCTACGGCAGTTTTAGTGCTCGACCCGGACGGCAATACCGTCCGCATCGTAGCGTAAAGGAGAACGCAAATGAAGCTGATCTCATGGAATGTAAACGGTCTGCGTGCGTGCATGGGCAAGGGTTTCCTTGATTTTGTTGCCGCCGAGCAGCCGGATATGCTGTGCCTGCAGGAGACCAAGATGCAGCCGGGACAGGCTGATGTGCCGCTCGAGGGCGGCTACCGCGAATACTGGAACTCGGCAGAGAAGAAGGGATACTCCGGTGTGGCGCTGTTCACCAAAAACCGAGCCGCAGAACGTCACCTATGGTCTTGGCATTGAGGAGCACGACCACGAGGGCCGTGTCATCACCGCCGACTACGGCGAATTCTACCTCGTTACCGTGTATACGCCCAACTCGCAGAATGAACTCAAGCGTCTGGATTACCGCATGACGTGGGAGGATGCCTTCCGCGAGTATCTGGTAAAGCTGGATGCGGAGAAGCCGGTCATCGTGTGCGGCGATATGAATGTCGCGCATGAGGAAATTGACCTCAAGAACCCCAAGACCAACCGCAAGAACGCAGGCTTCACCGACGAGGAGCGCGGCAAGATGACCGAATTGCTCGCCGCAGGCTTTACGGATACGTTCCGCCATTTTAACCCCACGCTCGAGGGCGTGTATTCGTGGTGGAGCTACCGTTTCCACGCCAGAGAGAAGAACGCAGGCTGGCGTATCGACTATTTTCTCGTGTCCAATCGCTTTGCCCAGCGGGTCAAGGACGCGCGTATCCTGACCGACGTGTTCGGTTCGGATCATTGTCCGGTGCTGATCGAAATTGAATAAGGACGAGTATGCCTTTCTGCCGGAGGCGTTTTCGGCGGCGTGCAGGAGCAGGAGGACGAGGAAGAACTTGACCCGTACTTCCGGCCGGATGCCGTATCCGGGGAGGACGAGCCGGACAGCCTTGACTGGATGCCGGAAACACCGACCGAGCCGTGTCCGTGCTGCGGCGCAGAGATCCCCGAGAATCCTTCGTGGGGGTATATCTGCCCCATGTGCGGCTGGGAGATTGATTACGATGTCGAAGGCGAGCCGGATAAGCCGAGCGACCAGAATCATGGGCTGTCGCTCACCGAGGCGCAGTGGAATTTTCATTCGTTCGGTACGGTCGCACCGTGGAAGGTAATGGAGAATTGAAAATGGAAGATGGAGAATGAACTCGATGGGAGAGCGTTCTCCATTTTTTTATTCAGAGAAATAAATTCACTCTCTCCATCAGAACCGTCAAATCAGGATCAGTCAGTCATTTTCCATTCTCCATTCTCAATTTTGTTCTGCTCTGCTGTTCTCTGCTGTAATATCTACTCTTTTCTTTTCTTCTCTGCTCTGGTCTGCTCTACTGTACTGTACTGTTCTCTGCTCTTCTGTACTCTTCTGTACTCTTCTCTGCTCTGTGGATTTTCCGTACGATAAATCCGTTCACTGTGTACTTTCTCGCCAAGAAATAGCGATTTCTCGCCAAGAAATCCGGAACGTTGGAAGAACACACCAGATTTCACCAATTACTAACTCCTAATTCCTAATTATTAATTAAGGAAACCTCCTCACTCCTAACTCCTGCCTGACTGCATAATCTATCTGTCCGGCACATAGCCTGTCATAAAGGGGGGTGAACAGAAGTGAAGAAGATAATCTGTACCGCTTTACTCAGCGGTATGCTTACGGTGCAGGCGCGCGGCGCTGCCCGAAATGGGCGCGCTCTACGCGAAATCGGCGGCACTGTATGCGGCAAACGGGCAGGAGCTTTACGTCTATAACGCCGACGAGCAGCTGCAGCCTGCGTCGGTGACAAAGATCATGACCATGCTGCTGGCGATGGAGGCGCTCGAGCGCGGCGAGGTGACACTGGACACCATGATAACCGGCAGTGAGTACGCCTGTTCGATGGGCGGCACGCAGATCTGGCTGGAGCCGGGTGAGCAGCTGACACTGGATGAAATGCTCAAGGCGATTGCGGTCGGTTCAGCGAATGACTGTGCGGTTGCGGTAGCGGAGCATCTGGCGGGCACAGAGGCCGCCTTTGTCGAACGGATGAACACGCGCGCACGCGAACTCGGCTGCACGAACACAACGTTCATCAACGCCAACGGACTGGACGGCGAAGGTCAAAAGACGCTGACCTCGGCACGCGACCTTGCGCTTATTTCCTGCGAGCTGCTGCGTCACCCGAAAATACTGGAGTACACCGGCATCTGGATGGATACCGTGCGCGGCGGCAAATTCGGTCTGGCGAACACGAACAAGATGCTCAAAAGCTATCAGGGTCTGACCGGTCTCAAAACCGGCTACATCCGCGAGGCCGGCTTCTGCATTTCTGCAAGTGCCGAGCGGGACGGACTGAGCCTTTGTAGCGGTCGTGATGGCGGCGCCCACCAAGGAGAACCGCACAGCGGACGCGACCGCGCTGCTCAATTACGGCTTTGCCAACTTCACGGCGTACATGCCTGCGGCTGACGATCTGGCACCCATTCCGGTGACGCTCGGCACCGCGGAGACCGTGCAGCCGGTGCTCGAGGGCAGCGATTCGTTCGTGATTGAAAAGACGAGAGCAGGGGATATGCAGACCGCGTTCGACCTGCCGGAGACGCTCGCCGCGCCGATACAGGCCGGTCAGCGGTTGGGCGAAATGACGGTATCCGCCGGCGGAGAGACGGTTTTGACTGTTCCCATCATCGCCCAAGCCGGTGTGGACGCGCTCGGACTGCCTGAGCTGCTTATTTCCTTTGTGCGCGGCCTTGCAGGAAATGTTGTAAAAGATGTAAAATAACATCAAAATCCGGCGTTTTCCGAACAAAATTGGAAAGGCTGAGAAATTTACCATACAAAATGACGGAAAGTTTGCAATTCGGACTTGTGATTTTGGCTAAACTATGGTACACTAATAGCAACCTCAAAGGTTGGGAGGATAAAAACTATGGTAAAACTTATTATTGGCGGTACCGGTTCCGGTAAGACCAAGGAGCTTATTGATCAGGTCAACGCTGCAGTAAAAGAAGAAAAGGGCAGTGTCGTTTGCATTTCCCGCGGCAACAAGCTGACTTTCGATATCTCGCATGACGCGCGTCTGATCGACGCAGCGGATTATCCGGTTAGCGACATCGCAGGCCTGCTCGGCTTTGTTGGCGGTCTGCATGCCGGCAACTACGATATCACCCGTGTCTTCATCGATGGTCTGTACAAGATCATCGGCGGCAAGGACGCAGCCAAGGCTGAGGAGTTCCTCGTCGCTCTGGACGCATTCTCTTCCAAGCACAGCGTAAACTTCACCGTTTCGCTCAGCGAGGAGCCGGAGTCTGCTACCGAAGGCATGAAGCGTTTCCTGTAATCCTTAAACGGAAATACATATCGCAAGCATAAAAAAAGCAACGATGAAAGTCGTTGCTTTTTCTTTGCCCGCAGCCGGGCTGGTAAGAAAAATAATGAGAAATGCTGCGTCTTTTTCCCTTTGTGATAAAAAAAAGACAATCTGGCATTTTGCATATACTTAATAAGAATAATTTGTGCAGAATGTATAATACGACACAAATCTACAAAAATATTTAGATTTTCTGAGCAAAAAGTATTTTACTTTTTGGGTAAGTTGTTTATAATAAGTAATATAGTGTGCCGAGGGAGCACACTGCATTTTGAATACAATGTTGCTATGGCGTTCATGAAGGGGAATGCGATTGCAAAGAGGGAAAGAAGGCTTTAGTGTGCTGCGCTACCTGATCTATTTTTCTCAGGTAGGCTTCACAGTGATCACACCGCCGGTGCTTTGCTGCTTCAGGAGCGATATGGCTCCGCAACCGGTTCGGTTGGGGCAACGGTGTGGTGATTATCGGAATCCTGCTCGGCATCGCGGTTGCAGCCTGCAGCCTGCGTGATTTTCTGCGATTCACCGAGCGCAAAGCCAGAGAAAGTGCAGAGAAAGAAAAGGAGCTGTGACGGGAATGCACATCGTTTATGAGGAAACGAAGCGCATGCTGCGCGGCATGCTCCCGCTGACGCTGGTGACCTTCGGCGTCTTCGCTCTTTGCGGACAGGGTATCGCTCGGTCCGGCGCAAGCGTTCTGCTCGGTACGGCGTTCGCGCTGCTGCTGTTCTACATGATCGGCAGGAGCACGGTAAGGGCAACCGCCTTTCCGCCGGCACAGGGCATTCGCATTACGCGGCGCGGCTATGTAGTTCGCTACATGCTCACGGCGGTGTTCGTTATCGCGGCGATCAAGCTGCCGTATCTGAACGCAGCTGCAGCGGTCATTCCGCTGTTTTTCACCAAGGCGCTGCTCCTCTGGCGCCACGCAGTTCAGCGGAAAGGAGGTTAAACGGTTGAACGTCGAAATAAACGGTCCTAAAATACTGGGTTATTTGTTCGGCAATACCAATCTGCCGATCACGGAGACCATGAGAAACTCATGGATCATCATGGCGTTTATCCTGTTCCTGTGTATCTTTTTAACACACCGCATGCAGAAGATCCCAAAAGGCAAGCAGGCACTGGCCGAAAAGGCGGTGCTGATGATCGACGGTCTGGTCGAAAGCACGATGGGTGAAGGCTGTCAGGCTTTCTCGCCGTACATTATGACGCTGATGATGAGCTCGCTGTTCGGTTCGCTGGCCAGCCTGTTCTGGATGCGCTCCACCACGGCAGACCTGAACACCACGCTCGGCTGGGCGATCATCACGTTCGTGCTGATCACGTTCAATAAGATCAAGTACGGCGGCATCAAGGGCTACCTGAAGGGGTTCCTCGAGCCGATCTTCGTTATGGCGCCGCTCAACGTGCTCAGCGAGATCGCAACGCCGGTCTCCATGTCGTTCCGTCACTTCGGCAACATGGCAGGCGGCCTGGTTATCACCACGCTCATCATGGGCGCACTCAAGGTGCTGTCTAATGCGGTATTGGGTTTCCTGCCCGATAATATCGCGCTGCTGCAGATCGGTCTGCCCGGTGTGCTGTCGCTGTATTTTGACTGCTTCACGGCCTGCATGCAGGCGTTCATCTTCAGTATGCTCACCATGGCTTATGTAGGCGACGCACGCAACAGCTGACGTGAAGAAAAAACAAATTCCAATTTCGTTATCTGAATTAGGGAGGAAGAAAAGTATGGATCCCAAAGCATTCGTAGCAGGTATGTCCGCTCTTGGTGCAGGTATGGCAATGATCGCCGGCCTTGGCCCTGGTATCGGCGAGGGTTATGCTGCCGGTCAGGCGTGCTCCGCAATCGGCCGTCAGCCGGAGGCGCAGGGCGATATCACCCGTACCATGATCCTTGGTATCGCAATGGCCGAGTCCACCGGTATTTACGCGCTGGTTATCGCGCTGATCCTGCTGTTTGCCAATCCGTTCGTTGGCCAGTTCTAATTGAGGCGGCAATATCCCAATCGTTTATGCCGACTGGAATATTGACACTTCTACGACCGCTTCGCTGTAAAGTGAGTGGTTGAGAATGAAAAGACGAAACGGATTCTTCCGTTTGGGAAGGAGGTAAACCAGTGACAGAAGCATTATATGAAGCGTTCGTCAGCATCGGCTGGTGGGAGATCCTCGTGACGATGTGCAACACGCTCATTACGTTCCTGATCATCAAGAAGTTTCTGTACAAGCCGTTGCGCAAAATGCTGGCTTCCCGCACCGAGGAGGTCGAGTCCATGTACTCCACCGCCGAAAAGGCGCAGAGCGAGGCCGAGCAGATGCGCAGCGAATATACCGAGCGTCTGTCCAAGGCGAAGGAGGAGGCTGCCGAGATCGTCGGCTCCGCTACCCGCCGTGCCGCAGAGCGCAGCGATGAGATCCTGCGCGAGTCCTCGCAGCAGGCATCCGCTATGGTCAAGAAGGCCGAGCGCGTTATCGAGCAGGAGCGCATCAAGGCGCACAAGGAACTCAAGGATGAGGTTGCGGATCTGTCCGTGATGATCGCCTCCAAGATCGTGGAGCGCGATGTAAAGCCGGAGGATCACGAACGCTTTATCGAAGACTTTATTGACAAGGTGGGGTGAGCAAACATGGCGGATATGGTAAGCGAGCGCTACGCACTGAGCCTTTACGAGGTCGCGCAGGACGAGAAGCAGGAAAAGCTGTATCTCGATCAGCTGACCGAGGTGTGCGCGGCGTTTGACAGCGAACCGGATTTCCTCAAAATGCTCACAACGCCCTCTATCGCGGCGGAGGACAAACAAAAGGTCCTCAAAACCGTGTTCGAGGGACGTATCGAGCCTTTTCTGCTCAATTTCCTGATGCTCGTAACGGATAAGGGCCGCATCGGCCTTATCCACGAGATGTGTCAGGCATATAAGGAGCAGTATTATTTTGAAAACGGCATCGTAGAGGTGCTGGCGGTCACGGCGGTGCCGATGAGTGCGGCGCTGACCGACAAGCTGCGCGGCAAGATGGAACAGGTTACGGGCAAAAAGGTAGAGCTGAAATGCTCGGTCGATCCGAGCATCATGGGCGGCATCGTTGTGAAAGTCAACAACGAGCAGTTCGATACCAGCCTGCGCACCCGTCTGGAAGAGCTTGCAGCACGGTTGACCGGTACACAGGAAAGCAGGTGATTTTTATGGAATTGCGCTCCGAAGAGATCAGCAGCATTATCAAGGAGCAGATCACGCATTATCAGAGCCAGATCAAGCTGACCGACGTGGGCACGGTTGTTACCGTCGGTGACGGTATCGCGCATATCCATGGCCTTGAAAACTGCATGGCAGGCGAGCTGCTCGAATTTCCGGGCGGCGTGCAGGGCATGGCGCAGAACCTCGAGGAAGAGCTGGTCGGCGCGGTTATCCTCGGCTCGGATCAGAACATCCGCGAGGGTGACACGGTAAAGCGCACCAAGCGCATCGTGGAGGTCCCGGTCGGTGAAGCGATGCTGGGCCGCGTTGTTGACGCACTCGGCAAGCCGATCGACGGCAAGGGCGCTATCGAGACTAAGGAGAGCCGTCCGATCGAAATGCCCGCACCGGGCATCATCGAGCGCGCACCCGTTAATGTGCCGCTCCAGACCGGTATCAAGGCAATCGACTCCATGATTCCGATCGGCCGCGGTCAGCGTGAGCTGATCATCGGTGACCGTCAGACCGGCAAGACCGCGATCTGTCTGGACACCATCATCAATCAGAAGGGCACCGGCGTTATTTGTATCTATGTAGCCATCGGTCAGAAAACGTTCGACCGTTGCACAGGTTGCAGAGACGCTCGCTGCCAACGGCGCGATGGATTATACCTGCATCGTCGCCGCAACCGCATCCGAGTCTGCACCGCTGCAGTACATTGCACCGTACGCGGGCTGCTCGATCGGTGAATTCTTCATGCACAAGGGCAAGGACGTTCTGGTCATTTACGACGATTTGTCCAAGCACGCGGTAGCTTACCGTGCACTTTCCCTTCTGCTTCACCGTCCGCCAGGACGTGAGGCTTATCCGGGCGACGTATTCTATCTGCACTCCCGTCTGCTCGAGCGTGCAGCGAACATCCAGAACGGCGGCAGCCTGACCGCACTCCCGATCATCGAGACGCAGGCAGGCGACGTTTCAGCGTATATCCCGACCAACGTAATCTCCATTACCGACGGTCAGATCTTCCTCGAGACCGAGCTGTTCAACTCCGGTATCCGTCCGGCGGTAAACCCGGGTATTTCGGTCTCCCGTGTCGGCGGCAACGCGCAGACCAAGGCGATGAAGAAGGTTGCCGGTACGCTTAAGCTGGCGTACTCGCAGTTCCGTGAGCTGCAGGCGTTCTCGCAGTTCGGCTCCGACTTGGACGCGGACACCAAGAAGCGTCTGGAACAGGGCGCGCGCATCGTAGAGGTGCTCAAGCAGCCGCAGAACAGCCCGATTCCGGTCGAAAAGCAGGTTATCATCATCTATGCCGTTGTTTCGGGCGCACTGCTCGATATTCCGGCAAATCAGATCAGCGAGTTCGAGAAGGAGCTGTTCTCCTTCGTGGACAGCGTTTACAGCGACATTCCGGAGTCCATCCGCACCACCGGCAAGCTGGAGGACGATGTGAAGGAAAAAGCTGACAAAGGCAATCGAGGAATGCAAGAGTAAGTTCCTTTCCGAGCACTAACGCGAAAGGGAGGGACTGAAAATGGCTTCCGGAAATATGAAGGACATCAAGCGCCGTATCAAATCGGTGCAGTCCACCATGCAGATCACCAAGGCGATGGAGCTGGTCGCGTCCTCCAAGATGCGCCACGCGAAGGAGCGTGCGCTCGGTGCAAGACCGTACTTCAACGCCCTGTACCAGACGATTACGCATCTGGCGGGTGCAACGCGCGGCAGCGAATCGGTTTATACCAGACCGCGTGAGGTCAAGAACAGCCTGTACATCGTCATTGCGGGCGACCGCGGACTGGCGGGCGGCTACAACGCCAACCTGTTCAAGCTTGCCGCTGCCGAGATGCAGGGCAAGCAGGCGCAGGTCATCACCATCGGCAAAAAGGCGCAGGAGCATTACGCAAAGCGTCCGGTAACGGTGGCGGCGGACTATCCCGGCATTGCCGAGACCATGCGCATCAGTGATACGCATCCCATCGTGGAGGACATGCTGAAGCTGTTCCGCGAGGGCAAGGTGGACGAGGTTTTCCTGTGCTACACGGAGTTTATCTCTCCTCTGCAGCAGGAGCCGAAGTGCCTCAAGCTGCTGCCCGCGCACTTCGATGCGGCGGAGGCTCAGCCCAAGGGCGCTCATGTTCTGACCGAATACGATCCCTCGCCGGAGAGCGTGTTCGATGCAGTCATCCCGGAGTACCTGTACGGCGTGCTGTACGGCGCGGTAGTCGAAAGCTACTGCTCCGAGCAGTCGGCGCGCCGCATGGCAATGGAGGCTGCGTCGGATAACGCGGGCGAGATGATCGAAAATCTGAATCTGTCCTACAACCGTGCGCGTCAGGCAGCGATCACGCAGGAAATTACGGAGATCGTAGCCGGCTCGGGCGAGGTAGGAGCTTAATCGAGAGTGGAGATAGAAGAGTGGAGAGCGGAGATACCTCTCATCTCTTCACTCTGAACTCTGCACTCTTCACTCTTTTCACAAAAGGGAGTTTTGCCAATGAGTGAGCAGAATATTGGCACCGTTGTCCAGATCACCGGACCGGTGCTTGACATTAAATTTGCCGCTGACGCGCTTCCGAAGCTGCTGAATGCTATTACGATCGACAACCACGGTCAGATCATCACGGTCGAGGTTGCGCAGCACATCGGTCAGGATACCGTGCGCTGCATCGCAATGGAATCCACCGACGGCTTGGTGCGCGGCATGAAGGCAGTCGATACCGGCAGCCCGATCACGGTGCCGGTAGGCGACAAGAACCTCGGACGTATCTTCAACCTGCTCGGTCAGCCGGTGGACAACAAGCCGGCGGTCGAGGACGAGGAGCGCTGGCCGATCCATCGTCCGGCGCCGTCCTACGAGGAGCAGCAGTCCACGACCGAGATCCTCGAGACCGGCATCAAGGTCGTTGACCTGATCGCCCCCTATGCCAAGGGCGGCAAGATCGGCCTGTTCGGCGGCGCAGGCGTGGGCAAGACCGTGCTGATCATGGAGCTGATCAACAACATCGCCAAGCAGCACGGCGGCCTGAGCGTTTTCGCCGGCGTAGGCGAGCGCACCCGTGAGGGCAACGACCTGTACAACGAGATGCAGGAATCCGGCGTTATCAACAAGACGGCTCTGGTTTACGGCCAGATGAACGAGCCGCCCGGAGCCAGAATGCGCGTGGCGCTGTCCGGTCTGACGATGGCCGAGTACTTCCGCGACCGCGAGGGGCAGGACGTGCTGCTGTTCATCGACAACATCTTCCGTTTCACACAGGCCGGCTCCGAGGTCTCCGCGCTTCTCGGCCGTATGCCGTCTGCTGTAGGCTATCAGCCCACGCTTGCAACCGAGATGGGCGCCCTTCAGGAGCGCATCACCTCCACCAAAAAGGGCTCGATCACGTCCGTTCAGGCTGTTTATGTGCCTGCCGATGACCTGACTGACCCGGCTCCGGCCACCACGTTCTCGCATCTGGATGCAAAGGTCGTACTGTCGCGTGACATTGCCTCGATGGGCATTTACCCGGCGGTTGACCCGCTGGATTCGTCCTCTCGTATCCTGTCGGCAGACGTTGTCGGCAAGGAGCACTACGAGGTTGCCCGTGCGGTGCAGTCTATCCTCCAGAAGTACAAGGACCTGCAGGACATCATCGCCATCCTCGGCATGGATGAGCTGTCCGACGAGGACAAGCTGACCGTTGCCCGTGCCCGTAAGATCCAAAACTTCCTCTCGCAGCCGTTCCATGTTGCAGAGCAGTTTACCGGTATGTCGGGCAAGTACGTGCCGGTCGCTGAGACCATCCGCGGCTTCAAGGAGATTCTTGAGGGCAAGCATGACGATCTGCCTGAGTCGGCGTTCCTGTTTGCCGGCACGATCGACGAGGTAGTGGAGAAGGCTAAGAAGGGGGGCATAATATGGCTACCTTTCATCTCAAGGTGCTCACGGTCGATAAGCAGTTTTTCGACGGTGAAGTGGACCGTATCGTGGTTCGCACCTCACAGGGCGATGTGGGCATCCTGCCGAACCATGTGCCGTATGTTGCGGCGCTCGGCGTCGGCGGTCTGACCATCATCCGGAACGGCGAACGCCGTGTAGCGGCGGTTTCGGGCGGTTTTGTGGATGTTTCGGCAGAGCAGACGGTCGTGCTGGCGCGTACCTGCGAGTGGGCCGACGAAATCGACGTGGCCCGTGCCCGTGAGGCCGCAGACCGTGCGAAAGCGATTCTGCAGAAAAAGGCCGGCGACCGTGAAATGGATATCGCACAGGGCAAGCTGAAAAAGGCGGTAAACCGTATTCGCATCGCGGAGAGCAAATGATACAATTTCCTGCAGAGGAATTGTATCAGTATTACTGAATAATTCGGCATATTGACCGAATATAAATCCCTCGATTTGATTGAATCGGGGGATTTTTTGTGCTATAATAGCCGCTGGAAGACAAAGAAAAGTTCTCTGCTGAAGTGAAATGGGGAATTTCCATGAAACGAGCGCACGGGCAGATGTCGGAATCGCTGCTGTTGGGCGCAATGCTGGCTATGGCCGGCGGCTTTTTGACGCATATACCTATCTCTGCCGCGGCAAGGTGTTTGCTAACGCGCAGACCGGCAATATTGTCCTGTTCGGCGCGAATATTGCCGAGGGCAACTGGCTGCGGGCAGCCGAATATTTCCTGCCGATTCTGGCGTTCGCACTGGGCGTTGTGGCGGCGGAGATTGTCAAGCGGCGGTACAAAAACGCCAGAGCGACATCAACATCCACTGGAGACAGATTGTCGTGCTGGTCGAGATCGTGCTGCTGATTGCAGCGGCATTCCTGCCGCAGAGCATGAACACCACGGTCAACATCATGATCTCGTTCATCTGCGCGATGCAGGTCGAGTCGTTCCGCAAGGTGCGCGGCAGCGCATTTGCAACCACGATGTGTACAGGCAACCTGCGTTCGGGCACCGAGCAGCTTGTAATCTGGGCGCAGACCGGCGACCGGAATGCGAGCCGCAAAACGCGCAACTATTACTCAATCATCCTGTTTTTATCCTCGGCGGTGCGATTGGCGCACTGACGACCGCGAGAATTGGCGAAAAAGCGCTGCTGCTGACCTGCATCGCGCTGAGTCTGGTCTTTACAGTCATGTTTGTCGAGGAAGAACATACGCTCGAGGCGGAGGAGACCGCCGGAAAGGAACGGTAAACCATGTCGATCAAACTGATCGCCGCAGATATGGACGGCACGCTGCTGTCCAGCCGTAAGCAGACTGCCCAAGGGCTTTTTCCGCTGGTGCGCACGCTGAAAAAAGATAGGCGTACGCTTCGCACCTGCATCCGGACGGCAGTATTACAACCTGTACGAGCAGTTCGGCGAGATCGCGGACGAGCTGATGTACATCAGCGAAAACGGCGGTATGGTGTGCGACGGACGCGAAATCGTGTCGTTCGAGGCTATGCCGCAGCAGCTGGTGTGCGCGGCTGTGGAGCTGGCGCGCGGTCTGCCGAATGTGCACGCAATCGCGTCCATGCGGGACGGCGCAGCCTACGAGGACGACGATCCGGTGTTCGTGGAGAACATGGCGATGTACTACGCGCGGCGCAAAAAGGTGTCTGATCTGCTTGAAGCCGTGCAGCAGGAGCCGGTGTGCAAGGTGGCGCTTTTCTGCAAAAATGCGGCGGAAACCAACGTGCTGCCGTACTATCGGCAGATGTTTGACGATAAGCTGCAGGTGGCGCTCTCCGGCGCGGACTGGGTGGATTTGATGCGTCTGGGGCTGAGCAAGGGCGTGGCCGTAGGCGTTATGTGCGATAATCTGCACATCACACCCGCGCAGTGCATGGCGTTCGGCGATTATCTGAACGATGTGGAGCTTCTGCGCTCGGTGGGCGAGTCCTACGCGATGGCGAATGCACATGAGCGGCTCAAGAAGGTCGCAAAGCATGTTTGTCCATCCAATGATGAGGACGGCGTGTGCCGCACGATCCGCAACGTATTGGCGGTGGAATAAAAGGCGAAACCCGGGAATCGAAGGATTCCCGGGTTTCTTTTTGAATTAGGTTGTATTTGTATTCTGTTTGGAGACTTGGATATAAATAAGAGAGAATAAATTGAATGTGGAATAAGAATGCGGTTTCGAGAACGATTATTCGAGGGTCAGCTTCTTGTCGGTCAGGAAGGATTCCTTGCAGCGGAAGGCGATCTTGGTGGACTGGGTGCCGTCAATAACGCCCGGAGTTGCCTTTGCGGCCGGTTGCTACGCAGTCGCAGAATTCCTCAATCTCAGTGATGTATGCATCGTGCCAACGGGTGATGAAGTCCTGATAGCACTCACGGCAGACGCCATGCTGGCTCATAACCTCTACGAGAGAGTCGGTCGGAACGGAAGCGATACGCAGCGTGCCGCGGGTGCCGACGATTTCGGTCTCAACATGAGAGCCGTGTGCTGCTGCGCGGCCGGCAAAGAAGAATGCCATAGCATCGTTTTCCATCTTCATCAGGCCGGAAACGTTATCGCCGTCGTCCCAGTCCTTGTACTGCTTGAACTCGTAGCAGCCGCCAGTTGCCCACAGCTCTTTGACCTCGGAGCCGGTCAGCCAGCGAATCAGGTCGAAGTCGTGAATGGACATGTCGATGAACTGACCGCCGGAGCGCGGGCGTACTCGAGCGTGCCCTCGATGATGGAGATCGGGTCCTGCGAATAGCAGCGAACCAGAATAACATCACCGATGTCGCCGTTTTCCATCTTCTTCTTGGCTACCTGATAGGAGTGGTCGTAGCGGCGCATGAAGCCCAGCATAAAGGTCAGCTCCGGGTGAGCGGCGATGATGGCCTCGGCCTCCTTGCACTTTTCAACCGTGTCAGCCAGCGGCTTTTCGCAGAAAACGTGCTTGCCGGCGTCCATGGCAATCTTGATCATCTCAACATGAGATGCGGTATTGGTGATGATGGCAACCGCCTCGACGTTCGGGTCGGCGCACAGCGCCTTCGGGTCGTTGTACACTGCGGTAACGCCCAGTTCCTCAGCGACCTGCTTTGCACGGTCGAAGTTTGCATCTGCGATAGCTACCAGCTCCGAACCCGGAACGCGGTTTGCAATGTTGCAGGCATGCTCGTAACCCAGACGACCTACACCGATGATACCAATCTTCAGCTTTTTCATAGGAATACTCTCCTTTGTGATCTTTTCTATTAAAAATAATGGGTTAACTTACAGTCCGGTGTGCTCCTTGACGTAGGCGCGGGCCATGCGGGCGTACTCGAGCGGATTTGCGATAGCCGGATCCTGCTCAGCCTCTACGACCAGCCAGCCCTCGTAGTTGTACTCGTCGAGCAGCTTGAATACGGTCGGGAAGTCTACGCAGCCTTCCGGATCGCCGGGAACGGTGAATACGCCTTCCGGAATCGAACGGAGGAAGCTCTTGTTCTCGGCGTAGCACTTGTCCATTGCAGGCTTGCGGACATTTTTGAGATGGACATGGCCGATGCGGTCGTGGTGCTTCTTGAGAATTTCGATCGGGTCCTCACCGGAGAAGGTGAGATGACCGGTATCGTAAATCATGCTGACGTACTTCGGGTCGGTCATAGCGAGCATACGGTCGATTTCGTCGGTCTTCTGCACGGTAGTCGTCATGTGATGATGGTACACAATCTTCATGCCGCTGTCATAAGCGATCTTGCCGAGGTGATCCAGACCCTTGGTCAGTACCTCCCACTCATCGTCGTTCAACACCTTCTTGTTGGAAAGAGGAGTGTTCCACTGATGCTGAATGGAGAACGACTGATCAGACGTGTTGATAATCGTAGCACCGATCGACTTCAGAAAGTTCATGTGGTCAACAAATGCACGCTCGTTCTGCCACATCGGCAGTTCATTTAAGTAGGTGCTGATCCAGCCGGTGATGGCGGAAATACCGCGGCGGCCAAACTCCTTATTCAGAATCGCCGGATCACGCGGGAACTGGCAGCCGATCTCGGTGCCAACATAACCGGTCAGAGCGATTTCACTGATCGTCTGCAGGAAGCTGTTCTCCGCGCCCATTTCGGGCATATCGTCTTCGGTCCAGGCGATGGGGGCAATACCAATTTTAACCTTTTGGGATCTAACATAATGCTTCGTCCTTTCGTTCTTGTTGTATCTCACAGCTGAGCCGTGAGATTCTTTCTTCTCTTTGTGCTTACAGTTTAGCAGATATGGCGAACGGTTTCTTTTAGATTCTTGGCTTGATTCAAAAACGGAAACTTTTTTCGGACACCCGAAAATTCCATATATATAATATATTAGAGGTAAAAGCGGCGGTAAAATGCACAGTATTTTTTCGGGCGGGTTTGAGACTGTGCGCTTGTTTTTATAAATCCTGCTTTTTGCCGGTCGGAGACCGGCGAATCGGCCGGTTTGCGAAAGCTGAAAAACCGCAGAGAAACATACGGAAGATTCTCGGTCGGATAGGCTATACGATAAATAAGCGGGAAAAAAAACAAGAATCTGCAAATAGCAAGAATTTATAATTTTCCTCGGCCCGACCGCAAAAAAAGCACGATATACGGCGGTCTGCAAAAGCAAATATGTGCTATCGCACAACGGACCCGTGTGCTATACTTTTATAAGAGTAAAATCACCGTCAGAGAAAGAGAGGAGCTGCAAAAACTATGCCGAAGGCAAGCCTGAACGTACAGTGTTTTGTAGAGAAGAAAGTTAAATCAATTTTTGAGGGCGAGAATCAGCCGAAGCTGCTTTACGTCAGTGAAATCCGACCGGATGCCAGTGCACATCCGCGTGTCATGCACGCGCATGAGGATTTTGTCGAGCTGATTCTCATTTGCAGCGGTTCAAGTGAATACCTGATTCACGATAAAAAGTCATCATCAAGCCGGGTGATCTGCTCGTATACAACGCAGGCGTGGTGCACGACGAGGTCTCCGGTCCGGATATGGAGGTCGGCAGCTACTGCATTGCCGTCGGCGGGCTGCATATGCCCGGTATGCGCGAGAACGCGCTCATTCCGGATGATGCGGGCTATGTGTTTCCGACCGGAAAGTATTTCGCTGATCTGCGCTGCCTGTTTGAAATGATGTTCCGCACCCTGTCAGCCGGTGAGCCGAACGCTGAGCTGTTCTGCAGCTCACTGATGCACGCGCTGCTGGTGTCGGTGCTGACGGTCACCGCCGGTCCTCGCGCGGAGTCGGAAAAGCCGCTGGAGGAGCCGCACATTCTCGGCAGACGGATTAAGGAATATATTGACAAGCATTATATGGAGCCGATCACGCTGCAGAGCATGGGTGAGGCGCTGCACATCAGTCCGTATTACTTATCGCATGTTTTCAAGCAGATGAGCGGGTATTCGCCCGTGCAGTATCTGCTGCGCCGCCGCATCGGTGAAGCACAGACGCTGCTGATTACAACCGACCTGTCCATCACGCGTATCGCGGAGATGGTGGGATATGACACGCAGAGCTATTTCAATCTGCAGTTTACCAAAAACGTCGGCATGCCGCCGAATAAGTTCCGGCAGAATTATATTGTGTCCGCCGGCATCGAGGAGAAGCCTAAGCGCAAACGCAAGTAAGAAATCCCTGTACAGAGTGAGAATTCTGTGCAGGGATTTTTTTGATGAGAAAAAACTGCAGAAAAAAGAAGCATTCTCGCGTACAGAACGGGCAGTTTGCTGCGGGAGCTTTTTGTACGCATATTCCGTGCAGAATCCGCATAGAATTTCGTGAAATGGGGTCATGCTGTGCGGGTCAGAAAAGGAACGATTTTATACGCGGCAGGTGTGCTCGCGTGCGGAAATGTGCTGCTGCAGGTGCTCGGCTTTGTCTATCGCGTGGTGCTCAGCCGCTTTGCAGGCGCGGAAGGTCTGGGCGTGTATCGGCTGGTCAATTCGGTGTATTTAGTGTTGCATGCAGGCTGCCTGTCCGGCGTGACGACGGCGTGTTCGCGGCTGAGCGCAGCGTGCGAAGCAAGAGGGAGAGCGGCCGCTTAGGTGCGGTTTTGCAGCTGGCGTTCCGCGCCTTTTTTGCGCTGAGTGCGGCCTGTGCAGCGGTAGTTCTGCTGTGCGGCGGCAGTATCGCGGCAAATCTGCTCGGTGACGGACGCTGTGCGCGCGCGTTTCCGTACATGCTGCTGTGTCTCGCACTCACTGGCGTGGAAAATATTTTTAAATCGCTGTTTATCGGCCTGGAAAGGGTACAGTACACAGCCTGCTCTGAGGTCGGGGAGCAGCTTATCCGCATCTTCGCGGTCAGCTTTCTGCTGTACGAATATGGCAGCGGCGACTATGGCAGAATCGCCATGCTCATCTTCGCGGGCATGGTGTGCAGCGAGATTTTCAGCGCGCTTTTCCTCACGCGGCTGTTCCGACGAAATATGCGGCATATTCGCTTTACAAGGCCGGATAAGGAACTTTACGGTCAGTTTTTTTCGGCATTGCCGCGCCATTATCGGCCTCGGCGCTGATCGGCAATATGCTCGGCTCGGCAGGCGCCGTCCTGCTGCCGCAGCGTCTGATGGCGGCCGGTCTGGACTATGAGCAGGCGCTGTCCGCGCTCGGCGTGATCTCGGGCATGGCCATGCCGCTGCTGCTGTTTCCGGTCGCGTTCGTCAGCTCGGTCTGCACGGCGCTGCTGCCCGCCGTCACGGCAGCGCAGGCAGTCGGTGAGCAGGCACGCGTGCGTGTTTTGACCGGCCGAGCCGTTACGACTGTGGGTCTCATCGGCATACCGGCAACTGCCGTTCTCGTGCCGCTGGCACCGCAGCTGAGCGAGCTGTTTTTCCGCCAGCCGCTCACCGGCGGCTACGCCGCGCTGCTCGGCGCGGCAGCCGTGGCGACCTACTACCAGATGGCGACCGGCAGCCTGCTCAATGCGCTCGGCCTGCAAAGGTGGAACGTGGCAACCGCCATCTCTGCGGAGCTGTGCCAGCTTGCGCTGCTGTACCGCTGGTGCGCAAGGCCAACGCTCGGCATTTACGGCTACCTGCTGGCCATGTTTTTTTTGACCGGAGTGAGCGGCGCTGCGGTCAACCTTGCCATCCTGCACCGGCGAACAGCGTTCCGCCTGAAACCCTTCCGGCGGTTCGGCGTGCCGCTGCTCTGCGGCGCTGCAGTTTACCTGTGGACTCGCTTTTTCGCGCAGACATTCGCCTGCCGGTTTGATAACACCGTGACCGCCCTCGCGGCAGCGCTCGTGTCAGCTATCATACTGTATTTGCTCGTGCTGAGGCTGCTTGGCATCCGTCTCGGGCGGTATCTGGCACATCGCGTGGAAAATCCGGCAGTCCTTCCATTATTCTTGTGGTAGGAAAATAGAGAAGTGCTATCAGCGTGAAGATTGGAGAAAGGGGAACGGGTTACCGCTGTGCGGGCGGCCAACAAGGATGCTCCTATAATAATACATATGCTCGATTAGGGGTTTATCGTTAAATTTACGACAATCGTCAGCGGAAAAGTGTCAGATATGTATGAGGTCGGCGCCTGCATTTTGCAGGCGCCGGCTTTTTGTTGCAGGAATAAAAATGAAAACAGGGCGCTTCACAGCAGTGAAACGGTCTGTTTTACGCAGTTTTCCGACCGATTTCACAGGGAATACTATTTACTGCTTGAATAGTACGGATTTTTGCGGTATACTATAAACAAACAAAAAGCAACAGGAGGCTACTATCATGGCTGCTATTACGAAGAAGTCCACCATTGGTGAGGTTCTGAATATGAACATCGAGACCGCTCGTTTCTTTATGGAAATCGGCATGCACTGCCTCGGCTGCCCGGCATCTCAGGGCGAGAGCATCGAGGAGGCCTGCATGGTACACGGCACCAATGCAGATGAACTGGTTGCCAAGCTCAACGCTTTTCTGGGCGAATAAGTCGAGTGAGTAAGAAAATTAGAGCTGGCATTGTTTGCCGGCTCTGTTTTTTGGAGTTTTACATGGAAAGTATGATTTTAACACCGCGGCTGGCCTGTATGGCGGCTCTGGTGCCGCCGAATGCTCGATTGGCGGATATCGGAACGGATCACGGCAAGCTGCCGATCTCACTGCTGCTGGATGGGCATATTGCATCGGCTATCGGCTCGGATATCCGTTCAGGACCGCTGGCGCATGCGGAGCGCAATGCGAAAGAGCATAATGTATCCCTGTCTCTGCGGCTTGCGCCGGGACTGGAGGCCGTGCGGGCGGAGGAATGCGACACCGTAACGATCGCAGGCATGGGCGGCCAGACCATCGCAGAGATTTTGACTGCCGCACCGTGGACCGCCCAAGGTGACCACCTGCTGCTGCTCCAGCCGATGACCATGATTGCAGAGCTGCGCCGGTGGCTGTACGCGCACGGCTACGCCGTCGAGCGTGAAACGCTGTGCCGCGAGGACAGACGGCGTTACGTCGTTCTCAGCGTACGCGGCGGTGCACCGAAGCGGGAAATACCGCTGAGCGAATGTGCGGTTTCTCCGGCCTTGCTGCGTGCAGAGGGGCTGCCGATTATCTTGAGCAGCTCTACCTGCGGGAGAAAAAGGCACTGGACGGCATGGAACAGGGCGCATCGGAGAACAAGCGTCTCGCGTACCAGCGTGCGCTGGTGCAGTGCATCCAATCTGCAAGGGAGGAACTGAAATGACGACGGTTCAGGATATTTTGACATTTATGGAGGGCCTTGCTCCTTACGAGCTGGCGGAAAGCTGGGACAATGTCGGCCTGCTGTGCGGCGATCGTGCGCAGGAGGTCACGAGCGTGCTTTGTGCGCTCGATGTGACAGAAACGGTCGTGCAGGAAGCGGCTGAGCGCGGTGCGCAGCTTGTTGTCGCACACCATCCGGCGATCTTTACCTCAGTCAGCCGCGTGACATCGGACGATACGACCGGTCGAGTGCTGCGTTACGCGATCAAGCACGATATTTCTATTATCTGCATGCATACCAACGCAGACTGTGCGGAGGGCGGTGTCAATGACGCACTCGCGTCCGCGCTGTTCCTCACCAACGTGGTGAGCATGGAGGCCGGCGAGAACGGCATGCTCGGTCGTGGGGCGATCTGCCGCGTGAAATGCAGCCGCGCGAATTTGCACTCTATGTTAAGGAGTGCCTGCGTGCGGGCGGTGTGCGCTTCTGCGACGGCGGCAAGCCGATCACGCGCGTAGCGGTCGGCGGCGGTGCCTGCGGCAAGCTGATGGACTATGCAGTCGCAGGCGGCGCACAGGCGTTCGTTATCGGCGACTGCAGCTACGATCTCATGCAGCGTGCGCAGGCCATCGGTCTGTCTCTGGTGGATGCAGGACACTTCCCGACCGAGAATCCGGTTGCGGCCGTGTTCGCCGATAAAATCACAGCCGCATTCCCGCAGGTTCTCACCGAGGTTTCCGAGCGGCACGCGGACTGTATCCAATTTGTTTAAGGAAGAATTTATATGCCATTAGATGCGATCTGCCTGCGGGCAGTGACAAATGAACTCAATAACGTACTGGCAGGCTGTCGTGTAGAGAAGGTCTATCAGCCGGACCGCGATGAAATCGTGCTGCAGACACGCGGCGGTCAGGGCGGTCCGCGCCGACTGCTGCTGTCGATCGCGGCAGGCTCGCCGCGCGTGCATTTCATTGACGCGGCTCGAGAGAATCCGGCGGCGCCGCCGATGTTCTGCATGCTGCTGCGCAAGCATGTGCAGGGCGCAAAGATTGCGGCAGTGAGCCAGCCGGCGGTCGAGCGTATGCTCACCATCGAACTGGATACGACGGATGAAATGGGTGTACCCTGCAAAAGCACCTCATCTGCGAGCTGATGGGCAAGCACTCCAACGTCATCCTGTGCGGCGAGGACAACCGCATTATTGACGCTCTGCGCCGTGTAGACGGCGACCTGTCCGGCAAGAGGCAGGTTCTGCCCGGTCTGTTTTACCGCATGCCGCCTGCACAGGACAAGCACGACCCGTTCACGGTTTCCGGCACAGGACTTGCCGCCGCCGCATCGCAGGCGGAAGAAGGGCAGACGCTCGACCGCTGGCTGCTCAGTCAGCTTCTGGGTTTTTCGCCGCTGCTCTGCCGCGAACTGTCCTTCCGCGCGACCGGTGACGCAGCCAAGCCCATCGCACGCATGACGGATGAGAACCGTCAGCAGCTCGGCAAGGTGTACGACGATTTCATGTCGTATGTCGAGGATAACCGAGCCAAGCCTTTCCTGCTGACCAAGGTCGAGGACGGTGCGGTGTTCGACTTCACCTTCCTTCCGGTGACGCAGTACGAGGGTCTGATGAACGTCACGCAGGCGGACAGCTTCAGTGCACTGCTTGCAGCCTTCTTTGAGAAAAAGGTAAGGCTGAGCGGATGCAGCGCCGCACCGGCGACCTGCACAAAACGGTCACGAATGCCCGCGACCGCGTGGCCCGCAAGCTGGCGGCGCAGAAAAAGGAACTCGCGGCTACGCACAACCGTGAGCAGTACAAGCGCACCGGTGAACTCATCACCGCGAACCTGTACCAGTTGGAAAAGGGCATGAACAAGGCGAAAGTGGTCGATTACTACGCAGAAAACTGTCCGGAGGTTGAAATTACGTTAGATGTGCGGCTGACGCCGCAGCAGAACGCACAGAAGTATTTCAAGCTGTACAACAAGGCCAAGACCGCCGAGGAAGTGCTCACACAGCAGATCGAGCAGGGCACAGCCGAGCTGGATTATCTGGAAAGTGTCCTCGCTGCTCTCAGCGAAGCCGAAAACGAGCGCGACCTTGCACAGCTGCGCGAGGAGCTCACGCAGTCCGGTGTGCTTTCTGCCAAGCAGACGCGCAACAAGCTGCGCGGCAAGCCGGCGCAGGCAAAGCCGTTCCATTACCGCACGAGCGACGGATTTGACGTATTTGCAGGCAAAAACAACCTGCAAAACGACCTGCTGACACTCAAGACTGCGTTCAAGAGCGATATCTGGTTCCACACGCAGAAGATTCACGGCTCGCACGTTATCCTCGTGACGGACGGCAGGGAGCCGACTGATGAGGCCATGACCGAGGCCGCCATGATCGCAGCGTATCATTCGCGAGGACGCTCGTCCTCTCTGGTGCCGGTGGACTATACGCCGGTTCGCCAGGTGAAAAAAAAAGCCTGCGGGTGCGAAGCCGGGCATGGTCATCTACCAGGTGTACCAGACCGCGTATGTCACGCCGGACGAAGCCGAAGTAGAAAAGCTCCGCGTGGAATAAAAATAAACCGCTCTCGAACTTTTGAGAGCGGTTTTTACCAAAAAAAAGGGATTCTGTCAGAAACAGAATCCCTTTTGTTTTACTTGTGGGATGCGATAACGTCGCTCATGTCGTATATGCCCGGCTGGGTGCGCTCGGCCATGAAAGCGGCTGCATCAACCGCACCGACTGCGAAAAACCTCGCGGGACAGAGCGGTGTGCTTAATCTCGATGATCTCATCGCGGCCGCAGAACAGCACGCTGTGCTCACCAACGATGGTGCCGCCGCGGATCGCGGAGATACCGATCTCGTGTGCCGGACGCTTTTCGCGGCGCTCGTGACGGTCGTAAACGTACTCCGCATCATAGGGGAGTGCGCTCGCAACTGCGTCAGCCAGCATCAGAGCCGTGCCCGAAGGAGCATCCAGCTTCTGGTTGTGGTGCTTCTCGATGATCTCCACGTCGTACTTGTCGCCCAGAACAGCGGCGGACTGCTTGAGCAGCTCGCTCATCAGATTGATGCCAAGCGACATGTTGCCCGAACGGAACACCGCGATCTTTGCAGAAGCCGCACGGATGCGGTCCAGCTGCGCCGCAGAGTGACCCGTGGTGCAGATAACGACCGGCGTGCCGTGCTGCTCGCAGTAATCGAGCAGGCGCTCGGTAGAAGCGGCGTTGGAGAAGTCGATGATTACATCGCATTCGCCGGTAAACTCAAACGGATCGGCAAAAATCGGGAAATCTGCATACTGCACCGTATTGATATCAAATCCCGCAACGATCTCCATACCCTCTCTGCCGCTGACAATGTCGTTGATGACATGGCCCATGCGGCCGCAGCAGCCGGAAAGTGCAATTTTCAACATCTTTTTATAGCTCCTTTAGATCTTGCAGCCGGCGTTTTCCAGCTCGCGCTTGATGTACGCGATGTGCTCCTCGCTCGGCTCAACCAGCGGCAGACGCAGACCGCCGACCTTCCAGCCGAGCAGCTCCATAGCCTTCTTGACCGGAATCGGGTTGACTTCGCAGAACAGTGCATCGATCAGATCGTGATACTGCAGCTGCAGCTTAGCAGCCTCCGGATAACGGTTGTCAAAGCACAGCTGGGTAATGTCGTGTGCAACCTGCGGTGCTACGTTGGACAGCACCGAGATAACACCCTTGCCGCCGAGAGACATCAGCGGGACGATCTGGTCGTCGTTGCCGGACCATACGTTCAGGTTGTCGCCGCACTTCGCCATGGTTTCAGCCAGCAGCGAGAAGTTGCCGGAAGCAGCCTTGAGGCCGTTGATATTCGGGTGCTTAGACAGCTCATACAGGGTATCGGCGGTGAAGGAAACGCCTGTACGGCTCGGTACGTTGTACAGAACGATCGGAAGATCGGAGCAGTCTGCGATTGCGGTGTAGTGTGCGATCAGGCCGCGCTGCGTAGTCTTGTTATAGTACGGCGTAACCGACAGACCGGCATCTGCGCCGCATTCAGCTGCAAACTTGGTCAGCTCAATGGCGTATGCGGTGTCGTTGGAACCCGTGCCGGCAACGACCGGTACACGGTGGTTGACATACTCGCAGCACCATGCCAGTGCTTCGCGGTGCTCCTTATCGTGCAGGGCAGATGCCTCGCCGGTGGTGCCGCAGACGACGATGGCATCCGTGCCGTGTGCGATCTGGTGGTCGATAATCTTGCCGAATTCCTCATAATCGACCTCACCGGTGGACTTGAACGGCGTAATAATAGCAACCGCAGCACCGGTAAAAAACAGGCTTCTTCATAATAAAACGGTGACCTCCTTAACGGTCCATATAGCCCTCGGCGCAAAGCAGCTCTGCCATCAGAACAGCGCCGCCTGCTGCGCCGCGCAGAGTGTTGTGCGACAGGCAGACAAACTTGTAATCAAAGATGGTATCTTCACGCAGACGACCGATGGAAACACCCATACCATTCTCGAGGTTACGGTCCAGCTTGGTCTGCGGACGGTTATCCTCTTCGAAGTAAGTAAGGTAGTGCTCCGGAGCGGACGGCAGGTTCAGCTCCTGTGCGCGGCCCTGAAGCTGTTCCAGCGCTCAATCATAACTTCCTTGCTCGGCTTGTTCTTGAACTTGACCGAAGCGGCAGCCATGTGACCGTCAGAGCATGCAACGCGCAGGCACTGTGCGGAAATAACCGGAGTGGTCGCAGACTCGATGTGGTCGCCCTCGATGTGGCCCCAGATCTTCATCGGCTCCTTCTCGCTCTTCTCTTCCTCGCCGCCGATGTACGGAATAACGTTGTCTACCATCTCGGGCCAGGTCTCAAAGGTCTTGCCGGCACCGGAGATTGCCTGATAGGTGCAGACGGAAACCTCGGTCGGCTCGAAGTCCATCAGAGCGGACAGCGCGGGAACGTAGCTCTGGAGCGAGCAGTTGGATTTGACCGCGATAAAGCCGCGCTTCGTGCCGAGGCGCTTGCGCTGTGCCGGAATGATCTCGGCATGGTCCGCGTTGATCTCCGGGATGATCATCGGAACGTCCGGGGTACCACGGTGAGCGGAGTTGTTGGAGCAAACCGGGCACTCGAGCTTTGCGTACTTCTCCTCAAGGGCGCGGATCTCGTCCTTCTTCATATCTACTGCGCAGAAGATGAAATCAACCTTGGAGGCGATCTCCTCTGCGTCGGCAGTTGCGTCGTACATAACCATGTCCTTGTACTTGTCGGGCATCGGAACGGTCATCTTCCAGCGGCCCTCACAAGCCTCGGCATAGGTCTTGCCCTTGTTTCGGCCGGATGCAGCGAGGGCTACAACGTCGAACCACGGGTGGTTTTCCAGCAGCAGGGTGAAGCGCTGACCGACCATACCGGTCGCGCCGACGATGCCTACTTTGTACTGCTTCATGTTTATCAAATCCTTCCAAAAGGTATTCTAACAAAGAAATTATGTGATGAAAAACATACAGAAAGAATATCCAGAGGCGACTTCAGATGATTCGGCAAGAGCAATTTTCCGCAAAGTGCCGCAGACGAATTGTACAGAGTTACCTCAAAAGAAAAATACCGGTTGAAAAACCGGTATGATCTATACTATAATAGAGGGAGCGGAACAAACCGCTGCGCTCTAAACAGAATAGCTCTCCACCGGCGTTTCCGCTGATGACAGACGCTGGGATATTTTCCGACGGCGTCCAGCACGGCCTTTCCGCAACAAGCACCGGCTTCGGCGGAGGTCCCTTTCCCGGTGATTATCGGGTCTGCGGACCCTTCCAACCGGTACTGATGAAAACCGCACCTCTATCTGTATTGATACTTTCGCTTTTATTTTAGAATATACCCTTGAGTTTGTCAATAAGAACAAGGCGAAACAAGGATAAAAAATAAAACAGGAGTTGATAAAAATGAAAAAAGCTGTTATCCATGCTGCTTTGCGCCGTGATGACGGTCACCTGCATCGGTGCTGTTCCGGCACATGCAGCGAGCAGCGATACACGCCTGCGTGTCGGTCTGACGATCAGCGGCGCTTCCACCTTTGCTGCACCGCAGCTTGAAAATGTCAGCGGCTACAAAACCGGCTACACGGTCGGCACCGTCAGCGGCACCGCGTTCTCCGGCAGCAAGTCGATCACGAGCAGTGCGCTGACCGTCAAGCTGGTGAATGATGCCTTTCAGGTCAGCGATACCGACAGCGGCTCAGTGCTGTATACGTCCGCAGCGGGTGCAGACCATATCGCCATTCGTCCGAACAGCACGCTGACGTGGTTCAAAGGGCTACAAGTGGTACGGCGATTTTGTGTACCGCCGTGCATCGAACGGCAGCATCACTGTTATAAACTATGTGGGTGTGGAGGATTATGTGAAGGGCGTGCTGCCGTATGAGATCGACCCGGACTGGCCTGTCGAAGCACAGAAGGCGCAGGCAGTGTGTGCTCGTTCGTTTGCACTCGGCACACACAAGCACGGCAGTGATTACGATCTGTGCAACACCACGAACTGTCAGGTGTATCTGGGCGCCAACCGTGCGACCGAGGCCTCGGATGCCGCAGTGAACGCCACCAAGGGTGAAACGCTGTCGTACAACGGCAGCTCGGTCATCGGTTACTTTTATTCGTCGGACGGCGGCGCAACCGAGGACGCAGCGAACGTCTGGGGCGGCGATTACGCGTATCTCAAGGGCAAGGCCGACCCGTATGAGGACCCGAACAAGGACAAGTGGACGGTGACGCTCACCGCAGATGAGATTCAGCAGAAGGTGAATGCCGCAGGCTACTCCATCGGCAAGGTAGCAAATGTGCAGGACACAAAGCGCACCGCGACCGATAATGTAGACGAAGTCACCGTGACGGATACGAGCGGCAAGTCGGTTACGATTTCCAGGAGCAGCGTCCGCACAGTGTTCGGTCTCAAGAGCATTCGCTACACGATCACGCCGGTCGGCGGCTCGGGCAACAAGACCAGTCTGCAGGTCAAGGCTTCCACGCATAACGTCAAGGTCAACGGCAAAACCGTATCTCCGCAGGGCTATTACATTGTAAACGGCACGCAGTACGGCAACAATTACTTCAAACTGCGCGATATTGCCTATCTGCTGAGCGGCACCAAAGGTCAGTTCAACGTCCGTTGGGATAAGGAGAATGAACGCATTCTGCTGACCTCCGGCACGGCGTATGAGACCGTTGGCGGTGAGCTTGCGGATTCGTCCACGGCGGTGGAGAAAATCGGCAAATCCACCTCGACGATCGTGCTCGACGGCGAGGAGATCGCACTGGACGGCTACATCATCAACGGCAACAACTACTACAAGCTGCGCGATATCGGCAAGGCGATCGGCTTCGATGTTGATTTTGACAACGCAAGCAGCACTGTGCTTGTCAAAACCACAAGTGACTATTCCGGCGATGACGAGGATGCAAACAGTGGTAATTCGGGCAATACCGGCTCGAATACCACGCCGACCGTTACCAATCCGACCGGCTATACGTTCAACGGCTCCGGCTGGGGACACAGCGTCGGCATGAGTCAGTGGGGCGCTTACGCAATGGCGCAGAAGGGCTTCACCTATGACCAGATTCTGAAATTCTACTTTACCGGCATTGAGATTGCCGAGTAATCTGTAAAATCAACACGCAAGGGAGGAAAAACGGCAGGGGCGCTCAAGGCGATATTGTCTTAAACGCGTCCTTGCCTTTGTGATGAAGAAAGCGATTTTTATTTTGATTTACCCGAACGCCTGATTGCCCAGCATCCGCTGGAGCAGCGCGACGCGTCCCGCCTGATGGTGCTCGACCGCAGGGACGGCTCGGTGACACACCGTCATTTCCGCGATCTGCTGGGTACGTTCAGCCGGGCGACTGCATGGTGTTCAACAATTCCCGTGTCATTCCGGCGCGGCTGATGGGTCACGCTGTCGGCCATGTTACGCCGATCGAGGTGCTGCTGCTGACCGACAAAGGCGACGGCCTGTGGGAATGCCTGACGCGTCCGGGCAAAAAAGACCCGCACCGGCGTAGAGCTGACCTTCGGTGACGGCCTGCTGACCGCAACCGTCGAGGCGGTTCAGCCGGACGGCAACCGCCTGATCCGTTTCCACTATGAGGGCATTTTCCTGGAAATCCTCGACAAGCTCGGCACCATGCCGCTGCCGCCGTATATTAAGGAAAAGCTGGATGATCCCGAACGCTACCAGACGGTTTACTCCAAAACACCGGGCTCTGCAGCTGCACCGACCGCCGGCCTGCACTTCACGACCGAGCTGCTTGACGCGCTGAAAGCCAAGGGAGTAAAACTGGCGTTCGTGACGCTGCATGTCGGTCTGGGTACGTTCCGCCCGGTCAAGGAGGATGAGATCACCGACCACATCATGCACTCCGAGTATTATATCATGGACGAAGAGACCGCGGGGATCATCAACGATACGCGTGCCGCAGGCGGCAAGATCTGGGCGGTCGGCACAACAGCTACCCGCACGCTGGAGACCATCGCGGCTGACGACGGGACCGTGCGCGCACAGTCCGGCTGGACGGATATTTTCATCTATCCGGGCTATAAGTTCAAGGCAGTCGATCATCTTGTGACCAACTTCCATCTGCCGGAGAGCACACTGATGATGCTGATTTCGGCATTTGCAACACGAGAAATGGTCATGAACGCGTATCAGGAAGCCATTAAGGAAGAATATCGTTTCTTCTCGTTCGGCGATTCGATGCTTTTTGTACTAATGAAACAGGATAAGAGGGAATTATGGAAATCGGAAAATTTAACCTAATCAAAACCGAGGGCCGCGCCCGCCGCGGCGAGTTCTGCACGGCACATGGCGTGGTACAGACGCCGGTATTCCAGAATGTCGGCACAGCGGGTGCCATCAAGGGTGCGGTTGACGCGTTCGATCTCAAGGAGCTTGGCTGCCAGATTGAGCTGTCGAACACCTATCATCTGCACGTCCGTCCGGGCGACCAGATCGTCAAGCAAATGGGCGGTCTGCACAAATTCATGCGCTGGGACGGTCCGATGCTGACCGACTCCGGCGGCTTTCAGGTATTTTCGCTGGCGACCCTGCGCAAGATCAAGGAGGAAGGCGTAACCTTTCACTCGCACGTTGACGGCCGCAAGATTTTCATGGGACCGGAGGAGAGCATGCGCATCCAGTCCAACCTCGGCTCGGACATTGCGATGGCGTTCGACGAGTGTATCGAGAACCCTGCGCCGCGTGAGTATGTTAAAAACGCCATTGACCGTACCACGCGCTGGCTCAAACGCTGTAAAACCGAGCTTGACCGTCTGAACACGCTTCCGGATACGGTAAACCCGCACCAGCTGCTGTTCGGCATCAATCAGGGCGGCACTTATGACGACCTGCTTATCGAGCATATGCAGGCAATTGCGGAGCTGGATCTGCCGGGTTATGCCATCGGCGGTCTTGCCGTCGGTGAAAGCACCGAGGTCATGTACCATATTCTCGATGTTGTTCTGCCGCATGCGCCCGAGCATAAGCCGCGCTACCTGATGGGTGTCGGCACGCCGAGCAACATTATTGAAGGTGTCGCTCGCGGCATTGATTTCTTCGACTGCGTTATGCCGACCCGCAACGCGCGTCACGGTCATCTGTTCACGCATAACGGCATCCTGAACATTATGAATGCCAAGTACCAGACCGATGACCGCCCGATTGAAGAAGGCTGTCAGTGCCCGACCTGTCAGCGGTTCAGCCGCGCTTATCTGCGCCACTTGCTCAAGAGCGGTGAAATGCTGTCTCAGCGGCTGCTCGTCATGCACAATCTGTGGTTCTACAACCACCTCATGCAGGAAATCCGCGACGCACTCGATAACGGCACATTCGAGGCTTATCGCGCAGAATACAGCGAAAAAAATGAGCAAACGCATCTGACTCGGATGCAAACCCGAGCGCCATTGTCCCGCGATAATGGCGCTTTCACTATTCATAAGGAAGGGGAGAACTGCTATGCAAAAGTTAAACCGAAGGAGCCTGCTTCTGGTAGGCTTTACGCTGTTTTCCATGTTTTTGGCGCCGGAAACCTGATTTTCCCGCCGTATCTCGGCGCACAGGCGGGCGCTGACGCGTGGCTGGCCTTTGTCGGATTTGCGGTCAGCGCGATCGGTCTGCCGGTTATTGGCGTGATCGCTGTCGCGCGTGCAGGCGGGCTGTCCGAGCTGGCCGGGCGTGTGCATCCGCGATTTGCGCAGATATTTGCGCTGCTGGTCTACCTGTCGATCGGTCCGTGTCTGGCCATCCCGCGCACGGCGAGCACATCGTTCCAAATGCTCGCGCCGCTCATTGGCGGAGATGCAATGCGGCAGCTGATTTACTCTATCGTGTTCTTTGCGGCAGCGTTTTTCGTTGCACTGCACCCGGAGAAGCTGACAAGCTGGCTCGGACGCATTCTGTGTCCGACGCTGATCGTACTGATTTTCGTGCTGTTTTTCGGCTGCCTGTTTCATCCGGTGGCAGAGCATTACGGCGTGCCGACCGCAGCCTACGCTTCGCTGCCGGGCCTGACGGGCATTCTGAATGGCTACCAGACAATGGATACGCTGGCGGCACTTAATTTTGGCGCGGTTATCGCGCTGAATATTCGGGATTACGGTATCGAGGACGAACAGCAGGTGCGCCGCAGCACCATCCGTGCAGGCTGGATTGCAGGCGCAATGCTGCTTCTGGTTTACGCGATGCTGACGCACGTTGGCGCACTGTCCGGAGCGGCATGGCCGGGCGGCTCGACTGGCGCGGACACGCTGAGCAATATTGCCAGAGGTCTGTTTGGCCCGGTCGGGCAGGTGCTGCTTGCCGCAATTTTCGTCATTGCATGCTTCAATACCTGTGTCGGCCTGATTGCCTGCGTCGGTCAGTATTTCCATGAGCTGCTGCCGCGTATTCCGTATCCGGCCATTGCGGCGTTTTTGCTGCGGCCAGCATGATTATTTCGAATATCGGTCTGGCGGGTATTATTCGTCTGTCCACGCCGGTGCTGAACGCGATTTATCCGGTCGCTATCGTGCTGATCGTGCTGTCGTTTCTCCCGAAGCCGGAGAAACACGGTGCGGTTTACCGCCTCTGTATTGCCTTTACTGCGGTGCAGAGCATTGCCGCGGCATTCCCGATTCCGGTCTTGTCGCCGCTGCTGCGGGCACTGCCGCTGAACGCATTCGGCTTCGGCTGGCTGATGCCGGCTGCGGTCGGTCTGCTGATTGGCTTGCTGCTTCCGAAGAAAACTGAAAAGGCATAAGAAAACACCCGTCAAGATTTTCTTGACGGGTGTTCAGTCGGTCAATAAAGTTCGTTTTCGTGATGTTGACGTTGCCGCGCGGCAGCGCGCATGAAATAATATTTGAGAAGCAAATATATCAAAACCGGGGGCGTGTACCTCGGTTTTGATACTTTAAGAGGGAGAAAGTTTCCGCACGGGAACTTTCGGACGTCCGTGTTTTGCGAAGTCAAAACACAGATTGTCGGAAAAACGAAGTTTTTCGACAGTCTCAACACCCGTCAAGATTTTTCTTGACGGGTGTTTTTGTTGTAAAACTGCGGTTTCGCGACAGCTATCAGAACAGAGCCAGAATTTTCGCAATCTCACTGCGGGTGATATTGCCGTTCGGTCGGATGGTACCATCCGAGTAACCGCCGATGACACCGGCGGAAACGCAGGTCTTGACTTGCTCGGTCGCCCACGACGGAATCACGGACGCGTCCGTATAATTCAGGCTGACCGCCGCATAGCCGCGCGGCAGGCAGCGGCCGATGACCGTCATAACCTCAGTACGCGTCATGGTGGCCTGCGGGTTGAAGTACAGCTTACCGTTGCTGCCCGAGCCGTTCATAATGTTCGCACGCGAAACTGCGGCAACTGCGCCGCGCGCCCAGCTCGGAATACTGTCCTCATCGGCGAAGCCGAGCGTGCCGGAGGTGCTGGAGGTATCCAGATTCAGCAGACGCGCCATCGTCACCGCGAACTCCTGACGGGTCAGGTTGCGGTTCGGGCGGAAATAGGTGCTGCCGTTTGCGGTTTCGCCCTTCATGATGCCGCGTGTGCTCAGCAGGGAAGCATAGCCGTTTGCCCAATGCGACGCGGTGTCCGCGAACACGTTGGATGCCGAACCGGCGGTTACGGTCGCACAAACGCGCGTGCGGTTGCCTGCATCATCGGACACGTCGGCAGTCACGGTATGCGTACCGGCAGACAGCGTGCCGGTTGTAATGGTCATGGTCGAGCCGCTCATCACAGCTGCACCGGGAACGGCTTTGCCGTCCACCTTGACCGCAATATTGCTTGCGCGGACCGGATATTTGCCGTTTTCCATGGTGGCAGTGCCGGAAAGCGCGGCATTTGTGCCGATGCTGACCGTTGCCGAGGTCGTATTCAGCTTGACCGACGGCGCATCCGTATTCGTCACCGCATGATCTGCGCTCAGTACGATCTGGTCGAGGTACAGCGCCGAGCCGCCGGAGCCTGCGCCGGATTTGTCAAACCGCAGACCGGTGAACTGCTGTGCGCCGTCCGGTACGCTTGCCGTCAGCTGCTTCCAGCTGTTGCCGGTTGCAGCGGACAGGGAGCGGTCAGCTCATTGCCTTCCGCGTCGGCAAACACCACTGTGAGCGTGCCTGCCGTGTTCCTGCTGTGCGCCCACAGTGTCAGGTGCTTCATGCTCGAAGCATCGGCCGCCGGAACGGAAATCGTAAAGCCATCCGTACCGGTGCCGTTCCACATCGCCTGGAGCGAACCGGTGCCGCGTGCCACCGAGGTGTAATCCGTCACCCGCGAGAGCGTCACGCCGTCCGATGCGGTCAGATTGTTCAGACCGCTTTCAAAATCCGCAACGGTATGAGCGCTCTGCGCGTCGCCCATGCCGACATTGACCGAAATGGACTTGCTTACGCCGCCATACGAGCAGGTGAGCGTGCCGGAGGCCATCCGGCTGCCCGCAGTGAACACGCCGTCCGCATTTACCGCACCGACATCGCCGGACACGCTCCACTTGAAGCAGGAATCCGCAGCGCCCATCGTATGACCGAGGTGATACGCGAGCGCATCTACGTTGATGCTCTGGCCCGGTTTGACCGAGATAGAGCTGAGCGCTTTGCCGCCGCTCTGCAGTGCGATCGAGTCCACACCGGTGGTGATGCACACGTTCATCGAGCCGGAAACCGCGCCGTTTGAGCCGGTAATGATCGCGCGACCGGCCTTGCTGCCTGCGGTGAAGGTTTGGCCGGAGACCGTGCCCAGCTCATCATTCACCGTGTAGCTGAGGTCGGTCGGTGCGTCCGCCGAGGCGTAAGACGCATCTGCACCCTTGACCGAGAACCAGGTACTTCCGCCCGGGAGCACATAGCGGTGGCTGGGCGTGAGCACAGCATGAGCCGTCACGCCGTCCGACGCGATGTTGTTCACAAAGAAAATGTAGTTGGCGCACGCGCGCTGCGAGCCGTCCGACGGCTGGGAGATCAATGCTGCGGTGCTCTCGCCGGGATTGCGGACCGCCATCGCGGAGGAGCCGCCGCCATCCAGACAGATGGCGCGGACACAGCCGAGATCCTTCAGCTCCTGACCGAGTTCTGCCGCCGTCAGACCGATGCTGTACGAGGACTGATTGCCGTCGATTTCATACAGAACAACCGTGCCGTCCGCCTTCAGACCGACTGCGCTGCGTGCTCTGCGGGTCGAGCCTGCGTCGATGCCGTCGGTCGTGATCGTACTGTTGTCCATCAGCAGCTTGCCGCCGACTGCGTACTGCACGTCGCTCCAGCTGCTGTCATTCGATGCGATGGACAGCGTGACTTCCTCGCCAACCTCGAAATCCACCCACGAGGGCACATTTGCGCCGTCCGACTTGGTGAGCACCATCTGGTTTTTTGTGATCGTAATGGGACTGCTGCCCGTGCCCTTGTTTACGACCTTGAGCTTGACCGAGCCGTTGACCTTGACCGGTGTATCATCCACGCGCTCGAGAATAATGCTCGTGCCCTTGGCTGCAAAGTGCGTCGAGTCATCGTAGTTGTGATCGAGCAGGTACGCGCCAGCCGTCGTACGCGTCTTGTTGAAGTAGGATACGTTGACCGTGCCGCTCTTGCCGCTCACGCGGATGCCCATAGTCGGGCGGCCGAGGACAGCTGTGCCGTCCTTCTTGAAGCCGACCGCATACTGCCAGGCATCGGACGAAATGAGCTCGCCGCTGTCGATGACCAGACCGATCGGGATGCCGGTGGACATAACGAAAAAGTCGGCATTCGTGCCGCCGAGCACGGTTTTACCCTGATTCTGCAGATATTTCACCGCGTTTGTGATAGTGGCCTTGCTGCCGTACAGCTGCTCATCGGCGTAGACCATGATGGGCGTTACACCGGTGTTCGGCGAGTATGTCAGTACGTTCGCGCGCTGTAGACCGGCGCTGTTTTTGCCCTCAGTGCGGCTGTATTGCAGGCCGCTGCCGAGAGAGTAGGTGTAACTGAAGCTGTTATCGAAAACGGCTCCGGCAGCACCTGCGCATAGCTGCAGAGCGGCAAGCGCGGCTGCAATCAGGCGGCAGGGATGTTTGGCTGATGTTCTCATAATCCTTTGAGTTCCTCCTTTTATTGCGGGTGTGAAAAAGGGACATACTTTTCGGTATGTCCCTGAGGCTGTCGAAAAACTTCGTTTTCCGAACAGCCTCTCGCTCGAAACCATGCTTTCGAGCGAATCTCGAAGAAAAACCGCGTCCTGCGGACACATTTTTTCTTCCCTTGTATAAATTCCGAGATACACAAGGTGAATTGCCGCATAGCGGCAAGAGAGGGTGGCCTGGGCCATGCTCCCGGAATTTATGAATTTGCAAAAGCAAATTCGATTGAATGCGTGCTGCCGCACGAAGCATAAAAATCAAATATTGCTTTTTCGACAAGCTAAGGGACATACTTTTCAGTATGTCCCTAATTGTAAACGCATTTGGTGGATTTGTCCAGTGCCTTACACGCTCTTTACTACTTTTTTTCCAGAACCTCGGACAGCCTGGGACTGCGCACCGCGATATCGGCCACTCGATGGTAGAGCACCTTGCGTGCATTGTACAGGCGGCGTGTTTCTGCCTGCTTGTCCGGCTTATCGAGCAACGGGCGATTCGTGGAGTAGGAAAGGTTTTCATAATGCGGTAGAACGGCGTGTCAAGCAAGATGAGCAGACCGGTCTCCTTGACAGCCGCCACATTCTCCGGACGGAGGACAGAGCCGCCGCCGAGCGCAAGCACGATGCCGTCTTTCTGCGCCAGCTCTTTAATGTACGCGGTCTCGCGGTCGCGGAAGTAGGCTTCGCCCTTTTCAGCGAAAATCTCGGAGATTTTCTTGCCTTCCTTCGCCTCAAGGTAGATGTCCGCATCAATAAATTCCAGTCCGGTCAGACGCGCCAGCTTACGGCCGATGGTGGTCTTGCCGCTGCCCATAAAGCCGCACAGCACCAGATTTTTCTTGCCATGCTTCTCGTGCAGACGCTTGACCGCCATTTTGCCATAGGTGCGGCGCAGAATGGTTTCGCACTCCTGTGGCTCGAAGGTCACGCCGGTCCAGATGGTCTGCGCATGCACCGCCTGCATGACCAGCATGAACAGTCCATCGCGTGTTTTGGTCTTGCGCGGATTGGCGAGCTTCATGGTCGAGGTCACCGGCGGATTGTAGATCGCATCGAACACATACTCGGTCTTGTGCGGCAGATAATGCAGCGGAGCCGCGTTTTCCTTCGGGTACATGCCCACTGGCGTGGAATTGAGCACGATATGAATATCGCGCGGAATGTGCCGGCGGCTGAACACGGAAATGCGTGCGCCCGGAACGGCATCGGTCAGCTGCTTCTGCAGCGCTTCGGCCTTCTCGAGATTGCGTCCCGTGATGGTCAGGTACGCGCCCTGCGTCACGCAGTGGTATGCCATCACGGAAGCCGCGCCGCCATAGCCGAGCAGCAGCACCTTTTTACCCTGAAGCGATACGCCGTCACGGTTCAGCGACTCCGCAAAGCCGAGGATGTCCGTATTGAAGCCGGTCGCCTTGCCGTCCGCAAAGCGGACCGTGTTGACCGAGTGCAGGTCGCGGGCAGCGGTGTCAATCTCATCGAGCAGGGGGATGACGGCCTTTTTGTGCGGGATGGTGCAGTTGATGCCGCCGAGCTTGCGCTTGGCCAGCTCGAACGCTTCGGGCAGATCCTCCGGCGGAACGGCAACGCCGATGTAGTCCGCATCCTGACCGGCGGCCTCGAACAGCTGCGCGTGCAGCTCCGGGCTCATGGTGTGACCGAGCGGCCAGCCAAACAGGGCATAGGTGGTCTTTTTCGGCTCGAAAGCGCGAAATTCGTCCATGGAAAGCAGCATAACTCAGTCCCCCAGACGTTCGAGGGTGTTGAAGAAATCGGGGTAGGAGATGGCAACGACCTCCGGCTCGTCAATGCGGCTTGCGCCCTCGGCTGCCAGACCGAGCACGGCAAGGCTCATCGCAATGCGGTGGTCCTTATAGGTCTCGAACGATGCGCCGTGCGGCTTTGCACCGCCGTGCACGATCATGCCGTCGTCGGTCTCCTCGACATCTACACCGGCCTTGGTCAGCTCTGCGACCATAGCGGCAATGCGGTTGGACTCCTTGACCTTGAGCTCCTGTGCATCGCGGATAACGGTTTCGCCCTCAGCGAATGCAGCGGCTACCGCGATAACGGGCAGCTCGTCGATCAGGCGCGGGATGATAGCGCCGCCGATTTCCACGCCGTGCAACTTGCTGTACTTGACGGTCAGGTCGCACATCGGCTCGGCCTCATCGCGGAAGTTCGACTCGGTGATGTCCGCACCCATGTCGCGCAGAACGTCCAGAACGCCAGTGCGGGTCGGATTGACGCCTACGTTTTTAATCGTCAGTTCACTGCCCGGAACGATCGCACCGGCAACGAGGAAGAACGCCGCGGACGAGATATCGCCCGGAACGGCAATATCGACCGCATGGAGATCCTCCGGCGGGTCGAGCGTGATGGTGCTGCCGTTGGTCTCAATCTCAACGCCGAGTGCGCGAAACATGCGCTCGGTGTGGTCGCGGAGGGAGCCGGCTCGATAACGGCTGTCTGACCCTCGGCGTACAGACCTGCCAGCAGGATGGCGCTCTTCAGCTGAGCGGATGCTACCGGCAGACGGTATTCAATACCGTGCAGCTCGCTCGGGAACAGGGTCAGCGGGCAGAAATTGTCGTTCTTGCCCTCAATGGACGCGCCCATTTCACGCAGCGGCTTCATCACGCGGCCCATCGGGCGCTTCTGGATGGACGGGTCGCCGCTCATGGTAACGGTGAACGGCTGACCGGCCAGAATGCCGCACAGCAGGCGGGTGGTCGTGCCGGAGTTGCCGGTGTACAGCGCTTCTGACGGCGCTTCAAGACCGTGCAGACCAACGCCCTCCACGATAACCTCGTCGTCGGTGATGTTAATCTCGACACCCATCTTGCGGAAGCAGTCAATGGTGGACAGGCAGTCCTCGCCCATCAGAAAGCCGGTGATGTGGGTGGTGCCGTTGGCAAGTGCGCCGAGCATAACGGCACGGTGCGAGATGGATTTGTCGCCCGGCACGGTAATTTCACCGCGCAAAGGGCCGCAGGGTTGAATTTGCATGGGTTTGTACTCCTTTTTTATTCGTTAGGCACGCAATAGCTGCCGATTACTTTGATATAGGGAAGCTCCTCATGAAGCTGATACAGCAGGGACTGCACCGCATGGTCGCGCATGTTGCCGGTGAAATCGACATAGAACACATAGCACCACGGGCTGTCCTTGAGCGGACGCGAGTGGATTTCGGTCATGTCGATGCCGTAGTGCGCGATGGTGTCCAGCACGGTGATGAGCGTACCGGACGCATTGGGAATGTGGAATGCGATCTCGATGCGGTTATCCTCGGGCTGACAGGTCAGCGTTCTGCTGACGGCGATAAAGCGTGTTTCGTTGTGCTGCATGTCGTTGATGCCCTCGGCGAGAATATCGAGACCGTAGCGCACAGCCGCCTCCTGCGAGCAGATGGCAGCAAGGCTCTTGTCGCCCTTTTTTCTGCACGTTCTGGGCCGCAATGGCGGTGTTTGCCACCTCGATGGCCTCCAGATCGTGCTCGGAGATGAAGCTGTGGCACTGCGGCAGCGCATGCGGATGCGAGCAGACACGCTTGACATCCTCGAGCTTTGTGCCGGGCACCGCCGCCAGACAGTGCGAGATTTTCTTGATGTACGAGCGGTTGATGTACAGGTTGTAGTCGAGCAGCAGGTCATAGACCTCGCTGACCGTGCCTGCGGTTGTGTTCTCGACCGGCACAACGCCGATATCGGCCTTGCCGTCGCGGACGGACTGGAAAACCTGCTCCCAGGTGGGTACGTTCTGCGGTTCGCAGCTCGGGAACAGCGCACGCGCGGCCAGCTCCTGATACGCACCCGGAACCCCCTGATAGAACACGGTTTTCGGCTCGATAAGCGATTCACTCGGCTTAAACGGGAACTTTTTCGGCGCCTGACGCAGAATTTCACTGTACTGATACTCACGGCTCGCGCGGATCATGCTCTGCAGAAGGGAAACGTACTTGAGCTGCAGCTCCTCCTCCATACCGGCGGAGCGCTTCTCAACGATTTCCGCTTCGCGGTCCGGCTTGTAGATTTTGTCGTCCGACTGGGCCTTGGTCTTTGCGACCTCGAGCGCCAGCGACATACGCAGCAGGAACAGCTCTCGGATAGCGGAGTCAACGCGGTTGATATCCTGACGGATTTCGGAAAGTTCACGCATGATAACCCTTCGCCTCCCTCAGAAGATCTGCCAGTGCAACGGCACAGGCGGCCTCGACCACCGGCGCGGCGCGGGTGACGATGCACGGGTCGTGGCGGCCGTGGATGGACAGCGGCTCGACCTTGCCGGTGCGGATGTTGAGCGTATCCTGTACCATGCCGATGGACGGTGTAGGCTTGATGCACGCTCGGACAATGAGCGGCATACCGGTGGTGATGCCGCCGAGGATGCCGCCGTTGTTGTTGGTTTCGGTCTTGACAACCCCGTTTTCCTCATAAAACGGGTCGTTTGCGTGCGAGCCGCGCAGAGCAGCGAAGGCAAAGCCTGCGCCGAACTCCACGCCCTTGACGGCGGGCACGCCGAACAGGATGGAGGACAGGCGGCTTTCCACGCTGTCGAGCATCGGGCTGCCGATACCGGCGGGGAGCCCGACTGCGGCGCACTCGATGACACCGCCGACCGAATCCTGTTCCTCACGCGCTTCCTCGATAGCGGCCAGCATGGCCTCAAGCGCACGCGGATTGTTCACCGGATATTCGGCGTTCCGCAGCGTATCCAGCTGCTCGGCGGTGACTTCTACATCATCAAACGGCATATCCTGAATCTGGGCGATGGACTGGATGTGCGAGCCGACCGTCACACCCTGTTCCTTGAGCCACAGCTTGCACAGCGCACCGGCAAACACCAGCGGAGCTGTCAGTCGGCCGGAGAAATGGCCGCCGCCTCGCGGGTCGTTGCAGGAATCGTAGCGCAGCATACCCGTGTAGTCTGCCTGGCCGGGACGCGGCTGTGCCGCCAGCTCTGCGTAGTCGTTCGAGCGCTGATTGGTGTTGCGGATGACGGCACAGATAGGCGTGCCGGTCGTTTTGCCGTTGTAGATGCCGGACTGAATTTCCGGCCTGTCCGGCTCCTTGCGCGCGGTGGACTGCTTGTTGCGGCCCGGTGCGCGGCGCTCCATCTCGCGCAGGACAAACGCCTCGTCATACATAACGCCGGACGGGAATCCGTCGATCACAACGCCGATGCCCGTGCCGTGCGATTCACCGAAAATGGAAATTTTGATTGTATTGCCCCAGGTAGAACCCATGCTTCTCCTCCTTACAGCTTCAGAACGTATTCGTGCAGCTTTTCAGCGTCGATCGGCGTAATTTCCGCCCGACCGGCTTCGCGCACGAGGATAAAGTTGACCGTTGCACCGAATTTCTTTTTTGTCCGACAGCAGAGCATTAAAGATGGACTCGCGGTCGTATTTCAGCTCGGTCGGCAGACCGATGTGCTTCAGAATGTCGATGAGCGGCGCGGTCAGATCCTCGTTGCCCAGCAGGGCAGAGAGCCGCATCGCGGCCACCATGCCGATGGCGACGGCCTGACCGTGGGTGAGGTCGGTGTAGTTTCCGAGCTTCTCTGCTGCATGGCCGATGGTGTGACCGAAATTGAGGATCATGCGCAGACCGGTGTCGTGCTCGTCGATGGCAACTACATCGCGCTTGATCTTAACGCACTCGTAAATGATATTCTCAATGTTGGACTTGTAGTCCGGCTGAGAAACCATCGTCAGGATTTCCCTGTTGGAAATGTAGCCGTACTTGACGACCTCGGCCATGCCGTCCGCAAAGGTGCTGTCCGGCAGGGAAGCGAGCACGTTCGGGTCGATGAGCACGAGCCGCGGCTGATAGAACGCGCCGACGAGGTTTTTGCCCTCGGGCAGATCCACGCCGGTCTTGCCGCCGACCGAGGAATCCACCTGCGCGAGCAGCGTGGTCGGGATCTGGCACAGCGATACGCCGCGCAGGAAGGTCGCCGCGGCAAAGCCGGTGATATCGCCGACAACACCGCCGCCGAGCGCGATGATCAAATCCTTGCGGGTCATGCCGGCGGTCAGCAGATCATGGTAAATGCCTTCGACCGTGGAAAGCTGCTTGTGCTCCTCACCGGCGGGGATGACCGTGTGCGTCACCGGCAGGGAGAACTGCTTTTCCAGTTTCTCGAGATACAGCGGCGCTACCGTTGAATCCGATACAATATGCACGCGGCTGGGCGAAAAGGTTTCGAGGATTACCGCGCCTGCACGGTCCAGCAATCCGGTTTCGATATGAATTTCGGACACGCCGTTCGCGCCCGTCAGACTCAGCATTTCTGCCATAGGTAACACTCCTTAGGAATTGCGCCGTAAGACGCCATGGAATAGAAAAAATCCGACGAGTCGGATTTTTCATAAAAACCGGGGATATATGCCTGCGCAGCGCGGCCGAGAAGCCGCGCAAGGATAGCGCCGGTTTTTTATACAAGTAAGCGATTTTGTGTGCCGCAAAGCGACGCGCAAAACCGCGTTATGGATATGTCCGCGCCATTTGGCGCGGCATATCCTCATTCGTTTGGAAATGTGTTTCCAAACGATTAAATTAGATTTTCTGTCAACTGCCGCTGCAACAGCGCGCAGTGCGTTCATGGTGTGGTGGAACGAATCGTAGGTCAGCGACTGTGCACCGTCAGACAGAGCGTGTGCAGGATCGTTATGAACCTCGATCATCAGGCCGTCCGCACCGGCTGCAACAGCAGCCTTTGCCAGCGGCTCGACCATCCAGTAAATGCCGCCTGCATGGGACGGGTCAACGACGACCGGCAGATGGCTCATGCGCTTGAGCACCGGAACGGCGGAAATATCGAGTGTGTTGCGGGTGTACTTCTCGTAGGTGCGGATGCCGCGCTCGCAGAGGATAACGTTCTCGTTGCCGCCCGCCATGATGTACTCGGCGCTCATCAGGAATTCCTCCATGGTGTTTGCGAAGCCGCGCTTGAGCAGGATGGGCTTGCGGGTCTGACCGAGTTCTTTCAGCAGCTCGAAGTTCTGCATATTGCGTGCGCCGACTTGGAAGCAGTCGCACTTGTCCATGAAGATGTCGATGTGCGCCGGATTGGTGATCTCGGTAACGACCGGCAGACCGGTTGCCTCGTGTGCCTTGTGCAGCAGCTCCAGACCCTCGGCCTTCAGACCCTGGAAGGAGTACGGGGAAGAACGCGGCTTCCACGCGCCGCCGCGGAGAACGGTCGCGCCGTCCGCCTGAACGTGCTTGGCAACGTCGATGATCTGCTCCTCGCTCTCGACCGAGCACGGACCTGCCATAACGACCAGCTTCCTGCCGCCGACAACGACGCCCGGTGCAATCTCAACGACAGAGTTGTCCGGATGGAACTTGCGGTTTGCCAGCTTGAACGGCTCCTGCACCTTGATAATGTTCTCAACCTGCGGGTCAAGCATGAGTGCGTCCTTGTCAACAGCGCCGGTGTCGCCGACCAGACCGATAACGATGGTGTCCTCGCCGTAGATCGGGTTTGCCTTTACGTTCCAGCGCTCGATATGCCGGGACAGCTCCTCAACGTGCTCATGGGTCGTGCCCTGCTTCATAATGATGATCATGTTGTGTATCTCCTTTATATAGGTGGTGTTTGCTGTTTGTCACGGCGGAATGGGTATAAAAAGCCCTTCATCCACAAAGAGGGACGAAAGACAAACGGTTCCGCGGTACCACCCACATTCGGCATAACAATGCCGCACTTTTTCGGATACAAATATATCCTATCCCTGTAACGGAGGAAATCCGTCAGCGCCTAATTCGATAGGGTTCAGCGCCGCAGCTCAGGAGGGAACTTCATCGTACCGGCGTCTGCGTCCGTTTCCAGTCATGCCGGACACTCCCTGAAAGCCGCACTTGGAACGATTACTTTCCTCTGTCATCGCTTTGTGCAATATTTGTGTTTATTATATCGCTGGACGGGCGAGTTGTCAATGACTAATTTGACATGGTTCGATGGGAAAATGCATAAATTTTCATATATTCTGACAAGTCCCTGGCCTTCCGCACGTCAAGCGGATGTGTAATCTTATCTCGTAGGGGAGCACAGTGTGCTCCCGCACAACGCTAAGTTTAATGTGTATTGGGCGCACACTGTGCGCCCCTACGGTTATGCAATATGCCGGTGATTGCAATTTTTGATACCATGTAAATTTTATCTATAATCCGGTGGTTTGTTTGAAACAGCGGGATGAGGTCATCCGCCCTGCAATATAGATTGGAAATGAAGAATAATGGTCAATCACAACATCCATTCTCAATTTTCAATTACTCCTTCTACTCCGTTCTGCTCCTGCATAGGTTATAGTGGTGATGAAAATGGACAAACGAAAAGCGGCCTTCCGGCAGGCGATTTCGTGCCTGCCGCCGATACGGCGGGCACAGCTGGAGCAGCTGGACAGGCCGGAGGACATCGAGGAATTACGCTTTCGCGCGGGACAGCCGCCTGCGGCGAGAACCGCCGTCGGAGAGCGGCCGCTCCCGCTTGAGGCGGTCACATCGGCGGAGCTGCGCGAGATGCTCAGCCGCGCCGCGCAGTATTCCGTGCATAGTTATACAGACAGTCTGCGGCACGGCTTCCTGACGTTATCCGGCGGGCATCGACTGGGCATCTGCGGCACAGCCGCCGAAGAGGACGGCCGCGTTCTGGGTGTGCGCGGCCTGAGTTCAATCAACCTGCGTATTGCACATCAAGCTGAGGATTTACAGGCGCAGATCGCCCGCTGGATAGGAACGGACGAGCCACAGTCTGCCTTGCTCCTGTCACCGCCGGGATATGGCAAGACAACTTTGCTGAGAGAGTGGGTGCGCTACTTCTCCGACCGCGGTTTCACTGCTGCGATTGCGGACGAGCGCAGCGAGATTGCCGCTCTCGCGGACGGCGTACCGCAGCTTGCAGTTGGACGCTGCACGGATGTGATGGAAGGCTGCTCAAAATGGCAGGCGGCGGTCATGCTGCTCAAAACCATGTCGCCTGCCCTGCTCGCTCTTGATGAAATTACTGCGCCTGAGGACGCAAAGGCGGTATCGCTCTGCACGCACTGCGGAACGGCAGTGATTGCGTGTGCACACGCGGCCGGACTGGATGATCTGCGGCAGCGGCCGATCTACCGTGAGCTGCTCGCGCTCGGCGCATTTCATCAGGCGGTTATTATCGAAAACAGGACGGACAGCGGGTCTACCGCATGGAACGATGGGAGGAGACGAAATGTTAAAGCTGATCGGTTCGGTGATGGTGTTCGGCTCATGTGCGGCGCTCGGACTGTCCGCGCGGCAAAATCTGCGGCGCAGAGTGGCGGCGGAAGACGCCATGCTGCTTGCGCTCGGTCTTATCCGCAGCGAGATTTCCGGAAGACGGACACCTATGCCGGAAATTGTCGGCCTGCTGACGGAAAACGAGCAGCCGATCGTCCGCAAAGTCTTTCGCACGCTGCAGCGCCGCCTGCGGGAGCAGAACGGTCTGTCGCTCGGCTACCTGTGGCGCAGCACCTTGCGGGACTGCCGTGCACAGGTCGGACTGGGCACGCAGGAATGCGACATTCTGTGCGACGCCGCAAACTACTTAGGCCGCTACGACGCGGACGAGCAGCTGACCGGACTGTCGCAGGTGGAGCGGCGGCTGGCGGCCTCGCGGGAGGCGGCGCAGGAGGATTTGGCAAATCGGGGAAATCTGTACCGTACCTGCGGCATCGCGCTCGGTCTGCTGGTGATTCTGGTGCTGATCTAAGCGGAGGAAAACGATGGATGTTGATCTGATTTTCCGCATTGCGGCGGTAGGAATTTTAGTGGCGGTGCTCGGACAGCTGCTCTCCCGCTCGGGCAGGGAGGAGCAGGCGCTGATGACGACACTCGCGGGTTTAATTGTCGTTTTGATGCTGATTGTTCAGGAAATCGACCGCCTGTTCACCATGATGAAAAATGTATTCGGGTTTTGACGATGGAATTAGGCTTGATTTGCGGCATTGTCCTTGCGGCGCTCACGCTGTCGCTGGTGCTGAAAAAGGACGCGCCCGCTATCGCGTTTCTGCTGGTGCTGACGGCAGGGGTGATTTTACTTTTGCGGGTGTTCAGCGCGGCCGGAAGTGCGGCGCAGCGTTTTTCTGGTCTGCTCTCGCAGTGCGGCTTGGATTCCGCGCTGTATCTGCCGGTGTGCAAGGCAGTCGGTGTGGCGGTCGTGGTGCGGATTACAGCTGCGCTTTGCCGGGACGCCGGTCAGTCCGCGCTTGCCGCCAAGATGGAGATTGCAGGCGCTGTCCTGACGCTTTCCGTGTGCCTGCCGCTTTTCGAGCAGGTGCTCGACCTTATTACGGAGTGGGCGGTATGAGCAAATGCAAACTGGCGCTGAATGCCATTCTCGTGCTCCTGCTGTTCCTGACGTTCGCGCATGCGGCTGTGAGTGAAAAACAGGTGCAGTCAGTCGGCGGCAGCAGTCTGACTGACGCTATGCCGAACAGTGCGCGGCAATACCTTGACGGCGTATCGCCGGAAAACGCGGACACGCTGTCGGATTCGGTCTCCCGCGTGCTGGAAAACATGACCTCGGACAGCCAAAGTGCGATTCGGACTGCACTTGGCGGACTATTGCGCGTAGCCGTGATTGTGCTGCTGGCCTCGGCGGCGCGCGGCTTTTCTGCAGCGGCGGGCGGCGAGGCCAACGACTGGATCGACATGGCGGCGGCACTTGGCTGTGCGGCAGTGCTCCTGCGGGATTTCACGGGTGTGCTGTCGCTCTGCCGCGACACGCTCGACCAGATCAGCGTGTTTTTCGGGCACACTTCAGCCGGTGCTCGCCACCGTACTTGCGACCGGCGGCAACACGGCGACCGCAACCGTTCTGCAGGCGGCAACCATGGTAGTGTTCGACCTGGTGATACGGCTAGTGAACGCCCTGCTTGTTCCGGCGGCGTGCGCCTATCTTGCCATCACGGCGGTAGATGCCGCGGCAGGCAACGGCATGCTGCGCGGCATCGCAGACGGCATAAAATCCCTGACCTCGGGTGTACTTAAACTCATTTAACGCTGTTCACCGCATATCTTGCGATAGCAGGCGGTGTTTCCGGCAACGTGGACCGCATGACGCTAAAGACCGCGAAACTTGCCGTGTCCGGTGCGGTTCCGGTGGTCGGCGGTGTGATTTCGGACGCGACCGAAACCATGCTGTCCGGTGCAGCTTTGCTGCGCGGCTCGATCGGTATTTTCGGGATGCTGTGTGTAGCGGCTATCTGCTTTGTGCCGTTCGTTCGAGCGGGAGCAAGCTATTTGTGCTACAAGGCGGGGGGCTGCCGTACTCTCGCCGCTGTGCTCGGACGGCATGAAGCGGTTCCTCGAAAACGTAGGCACCGGCTTTGGTCTGCTGCTCGGCATGCTGAGCACCTGCTGTATGATTTTATTCCTCGAACTCGTGTATATGGTGGCGATGGTGAAACCAATATGACTGAATTACTGCAAACGATATTACTGCGCGTGACGATCGCGGGAGCCGCGTCCGCGGTGGCGCTCAAACTGGCGGGCGGCGGAGCCTTAAAAGAGGTTGTGCGGACAGCCGCCGGTCTGCTCATGCTGCTGGCGCTCCTGCAGCCGCTGGCCGGACTGCATGTGCTGTCGTGGAACTGGCAGGGGAGCGTCTCGCAGAGCGACATAGACGAAATGCAGGCGCGCAACATGCAGACCACGATGAGCACGGTCGCGGCGAGCATTGCGAAGGCGGTGCAGCAGCGTGCGGAGGAAGCCGGTATTTCGTGCGCGGTGAATGTGGAGATGGCAAACGACGCAGACGGCTTGCTGCAAGTCGATAAAGTGACCGTGTACTACGACAGTACAGCGGCGAATCGCCTGTCCGAGCTGCAAAGTCTGCTGACCAAGGAATGCGGCGTACCCGCAGAACGACAGGAGCTGATCGCAAGATGAAACTGCCGGACAACGAAAACTTAACTGCCGTCAGGGAGAAAATCCTGCCGGTTTTGAAGAAATACCGGGCCGTGCTGGCGGTATTGCTCGCGGGCGTGCTGCTGCTCAGCGCGGGGCACAGCGGAAACGCGGAGCAGGTGCAGACCGCAAGTGCGGATACAACGGTTTCGCAGTCGTTCGACCTGAACGATTTTCAACAGGAACTGCAGGCGCGGCTTGCCGCAATTTCCGGCGCCGGACGTGTGGAGCTCATGCTGTCGCTCGACCAGACTGAGGAATCGGTCTACGCGGTCAACACCCGCCAGACAAGCGGGAGTGACAGCCGCAGCCGGGAAAGCGATGTGAGCGTGGTCTCGAACGGCAGCTGCGGCGAAACGCCCGTGACGGTCAAGCGCGTTCTGCCGGTATTCCGCGGTGCGGTCGTGCTGTGCGATGGCGCGGATGACGCATCCGTTCGGCTGTCCGTCACACAGGCGGTGAGCACGGTGTGCGGCATCGGTGCAGACAAAGTTACGGTTCTGAAAATGCAATCCGATACATAAGGTATAGCAATTCGTTAGGAGGGCAGGCAGATGAAGAAGATCAAAAAACGCGGAGCGGTCTACGGAGTGATCGCGCTGCTGCTGTGCGCAGCGGCTTATCTGAACTGGAGCTACGTTGACACGCCGGAGGACCTTCTTGCGGCGCAGCAGACCGACGCGCAGGCGGATACGCAGACCGATGCCTCGGCGGACAGCACCGCCGGTGAGGGCGATTATTTTGCATCCTCACGGCTGACGCGCACGCAGGCGAGAGACGAAGCGGTGAGCACGCTCAAGGAGCTCAGTGAGAGCGACACCGCAGACCAGAGTGCAAAAGACGATGCGGCGGCACAGATTTCCGCACTGGCAGACGACACGGTGGCCGAAGCCAATATCGAGAGCCTGATTCGCGCCAAAGGCTATGAGGACGCAGTTGTGATGCTCGGTGACAGCAGCGCGAATATCGTGGTAGCGCCGCCGGACGGCGGTCTGCAGGCCGAGGACGTGGCTGTTATCCGCGATATCGTTATCTCGAGACCGGCATGACGGCAGGGCAGATCAAAATTGTGGAAGCATCTTAATAGACAGCGTGTATTTTTACTTTGCTTTTTACACAAACTGTGCTATAATGCTCTTAGACAATGCTGGATGATGGGATTGTCTCAAAAAAGGAGAGTGAGCACTATGGCAGATCACAAGGAGTACTGGTCCACCGAAAGCGATCAAGGCTCTATCCGTATCTCTGAGGACGTTGTTGCGTCTATCGCAGCACTGTCGGCCTCGGAAACCAAGGGTGTCAGCGGTTTGTATTCCAGCCTGACGAGCGACATTGTCGGCTTTATCAGTAAAAAGAATTTGTCCAAGGGCGTCCGTATCGAACTCGGCGACGATGATACCGTTAAGGTAGAGATCGGCTTCCTCGCACTGTTCGGCTACAACATTTGTGATGTGGCAAAGGAAGTGCAGGAGAACGTCAAGTCCTCGATCGAGTCCATGACCGGTCTGCGCGTTGTCGAGATCAACGTGCATGTCGGCGGCGTGACCTTCAAGCCGTCCGCTTCGGCTGAGGAAAAGGCCGAGCCGGCACCGTCCGAGACCGAAACTCCGGCGGAGACGGCAGACGCTGAGTAACATGAGCAAAACAGGCATGGCTGCGGCTGTGCCTGTTTTTCTGTTGCCCGGTTTTATGAAATATGGAATACCGCCTTGCGTTTTGCCCGAAAATAGGATAAAATAGTTATACTGAATAATAGGCGAAATTTGCGTAAATATAGGAGGTCCTGCTGCATGAGTGTGATGAGCAGAACAAAAGCAAGAGAAATTGCGCTGCACCTGATCTTTGAGATGGGGTTCCAGCAGTTTGAAGAAGAAAACCTGAACGAGCGACTGGATGAGGAAATCATGAAGTCCATCAGCGGAGATATCGCACTGTATGCGGGCAAGCTGAGTGAGGAACAGACCGCGTATATCCGCGCAGTGGTAAAGGGCGTGGCAAACGACCTGCCGGTGCTCGATACCATTATCGAGGCCAATTCCAAGGGCTGGTCGCTCAACCGTCTGTCCCACATGACGATCGCGGTATTGCGTCTGGCGCTCTTTGAGATGCGCGATGTAGACGACGTTCCGGTCGGCGTAGCCATCAACGAGGCCGTTGAGCTGGCGAAGAAGTACGACACCGAGGATGCCGCTTCCTTCATCAACGGCGTGCTCGGCTCTGCCGCCCGTGCAGAGTTCCCACAGGGAAAGCAGGAGAGCAGCAATGCCTGAGCGCTTTTTGGGAATTGATACGTCCAACTATCGCACGTCAGCGGCGATTTACAACGCCGAGACCGGTGAGTGGGTCAACCGCGGCGGACTGCTGACCGTGCCGGAAGGCGCGATCGGTCTGCGCCAGTCGGATGCGCTGTTCCAGCATACCGTGCGTCTGCATGAAAAAATCGAGGCTCTGCCGCAGGGAGAGGTGCGCGCCATCGGCGTCAGCACCCGTCCCCGCGCGGTGGAAGGCTCGTATATGCCGTGTTTTCTGGCAGGAGAGAGCGTCGCGCGGAGCGCGGCGCATTTGCTTTCCGTGCCGCTTTTTACCGTGTCTCATCAGCAGGGACATATCGCGGCGGCAGCGCTGTCGGCTGGCAAGCTGGATTTGCTTGACGGCGAATTTCTGGCGTGGCACCTGTCCGGCGGCACGAGTGAGCTGCTGCATGTGAAGTGCGGCGCGGACGGCCTGCCGGATTGCACCTGCATCGGCGGCACGACCGACCTTGCAGCCGGTCAGCTGCTCGATCGCGCGGGAAATCTGCTCGGTCTGCCGTTCCCGTCCGGCGGCGCACTGGACGCGCTGGCGCTTACCGCCGAGCCGGAAAAGGGGTTTCAAACCCAAGGTAAACGAGTGTAAATTCTCGCTCTCCGGTATGCAGAATCAGGTAGAGAATAAATTCAAGACCGCCGAGCCAAAGCAGATGGCGCGTTTTGCACTCGAGACCGTGGCAAATGCCGTCATCAAGGCGACCGAGCAGGCGCGCGAGCAGTATCATTGTCCGATTTTATGCGCCGGCGGCGTCATGGCCAGCCAAATCATCCGTGCCCGCATGAATAAGCGGTTCGGCGGGGAGGTCTCCTTTGCGGAGCCAACGCTCTCTGGAGATAACGCCGTGGGCGTGGCAGTGCTGGCGGCAAAACTCTGTAACAGATAGGAGGTAGGAGTTAGGAGGCAGGAATGGAAAATTGAAAATGGAGGATGGAAAATGAACCAAACTCCTCACTCCTAACTTGTTGGAATGGCAACGATCTACACAGTATCTCAATTAAACAATGAAATAAAGGACTTGCTCGATGCGGTTCCCGGCTACCGCGGATTAATGGTGCAGGGCGAAATCTCGAACTACAAAGGCGCATTCGTCCGGGCACCACTACATGACGCTCAAGGACGAAAACGCGGCCATCAATGCGGTCATGTTCCGTTCAGATGCGATGCGGCTGAAATTCCGTCTGCAGAACGGCATGAAGGTCATCGTCAAGGCGCGTGTCAGCTCGTTCCCGCGCACAGGCGCGGTGCAGCTTTATGTGTCTGAAATCATTCCGGACGGTGCAGGTGCGCTCAACCTTGCGTTTGAGCAGCTCAAGGCTAAATTGCAGGCGGAAGGCCTGTTCTCCGAGCGGTACAAGAAGCCCATTCCGTCCTGTCCGGACAGTATCGCGCTCGTGACCTCGCCGACCGGCGCGGCGGTGCGCGACATGATCCGCATTCTCGGCAGGCGTTGGCCACTGGCCAAGGTTGTGCTCTATCCGGCGCAGGTGCAGGGACAGGGCGCGGCGGAGAGCATTGCACGCGCGATCGCTCTGGCGAATGCCATCGGCGAAGCAGATGTTATTCTGTGCGGCCGAGGCGGCGGCTCGATGGAGGATTTGTGGGCGTTCAATGAGGAAGTGACTGCCCGGGCGATTTTTGCCTCCGAGCTTCCGGTGATTTCCGCGGTCGGCCACGAGCCGGATTTCACGATTGCGGACTTTGTTGCCGATCTTCGTGCGCCTACGCCGTCCGGTGCGGCGGAGCTTGCCGTGCCTGACAGAGCCGAGTGCGCGCTGAACTTACGCACACTGGATGCACGTCTGCACACGGCGGCGCGCCGCAGGGCAGAGCAGCAGAGAAAGCTGCTGGACGGTCTGCAGGAGCGGCTGTCGAACCGCACACCGATGAAATACATCGAGGAAAAACGCCTGCTGCTGACCCAGACCGAGGAACGCCTGTTTTCGGCGGTTCCGGTACGACTGGAGACCGAGCGCAACCGACTGAACGGACTGCAGCAGCGCCTGCTCGCGGCAGGACAAAGCGGCCTGCATCGCCGTAAACTGCGGTTTGCACAGACCGTAGCGACACTCGACGCAATGAGCCCGCTGCGCGTCCTGGGACGCGGCTACGCGGTAGCGACCAAGGGTGTCAAGCACACGGTCGTAACCGATGCAGCGGCGCTCAAGCAGGGAGACACTCTGCATATTCAATTCGCAAAAAGGTGCGGCTGACTGCCGCGTGACCGATATCGAGGAGGACAAGTAACATGGCGGAAAGAACATTTGAAAGCCAGATGGCACGTCTGGAAGAGATCGTGCGGATGCTCGAGCGCGGTGAAGCGCCGCTGAACGAAAGCATGAAGCTGTTTGAGGAGGGCACCAAGCTGTCCGCGTCCCTCGGCAAGCTGCTGGACAAGGCCGAGCAGAAGGTCACCGTCATGCAGGAGAACATGCAGGGTGAACTCGTAGAGCAGCCGTTTGTGGCAGAGGAGGAAGCAAAATGACGTTTTCCGAGCAGTTAAAGGCAGATATTGCGCTCATTGAACCTGCACTGGAGAAATACCTCGCGGGAGACCGGCGAGGGTTACGACCGCATTTTCGAGGCTGCAAAGTACTCCGCGATGGCAGGCGGCAAGCGCCTGCGTCCGGTAATCGTGCTGGAATTCTGCCGCCTGTGCGGCGGCGATATTGAGAAGACGCTGCCGTTCGCGTGTGCGCTTGAGATGATCCATACCTACTGCTCATCCATGATGACCTTCCGTGCATGGATAACGACGACTTGCGCCGCGGCAGACCGACCTGCCACAAGGCTTTCGATGAAGCAACGGCGGTCCTCGCGGGTGACGGACTGCTGACGGCGGCTTTTGAGACGGCTTCGGCGGCAAAGGATGTTCCGGCGGAGACCATCGTGCGCTGTATTCGTATTCTGGGCGAAAACGCGGGCATGAACGGCATGATCGGCGGTCAGGTGCTCGATATGGGCGCCGAGCATCGCAAAATCTCGCTCGACGAGCTGCGCCTGCTGCAGAAGCTGAAGACCGGGTGCCTGCTCCGCGCCGCGTGTGAACTCGGCTGTGCGGCGGCCGGTGCGACCGACGAGGACACCCTCGCTCGGGCACGCGCTTACGGCGAAAAGCTGGGTCTGGCGTTCCAGATTGAGGACGATATCCTCGATATCGAGGGAGATGCCGCAACACTCGGAAAATCCATCGGCAAGGATGCGGCAAGCGAGAAATCCACGTTTCCGTCTCTGCTCGGTCTGGAGGAATGCCGAGAGCTTGCGGCAAAGCTGACCGAGGAAGCGGTGGACGCGGTAAAACCGCTGGACGGTCATGCGTTCCTCGTCGAACTGGCGCGCAGCCTGACCGGCCGTACCAGATAAGACGCACATTCACATAAAATTTACACACATTTCTTGAATATTTATGCGTTCTGTGTTAATATAACAGATAAGTGACGTAGTATCCTAGTCAGTTCATGCGATTCCCAAGACGGGCCTAAAAAATCCGTAGACGGGCATATCGATGAAGTCTCTGGTGTTTGCTTCTTACGCCCAGTTTGGGGTGGATGCTGGAGGTTAAGGCTTGAGGGCGCGCTTCAATGGCATGAAGTACCGACCCTCTTGCCGTGGAGACCCGTGACTGTCGGATGCCTATAGCATTTCACAAGAGATTGATGGACGTCCAACGGCACGGGATGAAACCTGCAATGCGGTGCAGCGGAAGTTACAAAGGATTGATCACCGACGTAAGGACCAAAGTGCTGTGTGCAGTGTAGCCTGCCTTGAGTGGCCATGGTGAATAAGGTATCCGCCTGCGGTTTCCCGGCCAGGAATGCCGCGGGAATTGACTTTTTGAAACCATGTCTGCAAAAGAGGCTAAGAATCGTTTTGACTGTAGTGGAAATCACCTAGGCTATTCAAACGAGGCAGACCGTGGATTGCAGTGCGGACTCAGTGGCAATTCGGTCCCGAACATGGTAACATCTCGGCACGGACTTTAATGGGAAACCCCCTTGACGGCGACGCGAGGCAGTCCGCGGGGAAAAACCAACCGAACCTCAAGCCGCAAGATTTACTCGGTCTGCCGTCACTTACTTTAATAAAGAAACTGTGAAAGCGGTTATAAAGGCAACACCGCTATGTGGTATTGTCTATACGCTTCGGCGGCGGAATTTGCGGTTTGCCGCAATTTTCTGCTATTATGGAATAAATCCGGGGCAAAAATCGGTGAAGGAGTTATCTTCAGTGGATACGACCGACAAACAAAAGAAAAAATCGCCGCAAAAGCCCAAGGCTGTTAATACCGCATGGGTCAGCTTGATCACCGTCATCAGCTTTGCGCTGAGCGTGGTCATGTCCTACATTTCAAACGAAGCGCTGGCCAGTGCGGGTACGATTCTGTCCTTTGCGGTGCTGCTGCTCTTCATTGCACTCGGCATTGTGTTTGACATGATCGGCGTAGCGTCAACCTCGGCGACCGAGAAGGAGTTTCACTCGATGGCGGCACACCGTGTGCGCGGTGCGCGCGAGGCGGTTTGGATGGTGCGAAACGCAGAGAAGGTTTCCAGCATCTGCAACGATGTGGTGGGCGATATCTGCGGCATTATCTCCGGTGCGACCGGAGCACTTATTGTTGCACATATCACCTCAGGTGTGAGTGCGGGACTCAAGGTTGCGGTATCTCTGCTGATTACCGGTCTGGTTTCGGCACTGACCATCGGCGGCAAGGCAGCCGGCAAGGGCATCGCGGTAATGTGCAGCAGCAAGGTGCTGGCGATCTGCGGACGCGTGCTGTCCGTTCTGCCGCTCAAGCTGGATAACAGAAAGTAACAAAGATATTTTAGATAAATCTGCCTTTCCAAAGGTGGGGATATTGATGAAGCAGAAACGATACGGAATTTTAGACAATATAAGCAGTCCTGCTGATTTGCGCGGACTGTCGTACGACACACTCGGCGTGCTGTGTGCGGCGCTGCGCGAGTTCATCGTGGACTCGGTGTCGCAGACCGGCGGTCATCTGGCGTCCAATCTGGGCATTGTAGAGCTGGCTGTCGCACTTGAACGCGAGTTTGACTCCTCGCGCGACCGCATCATCTACGATGTAGGTCATCAGTGCTATGTCCACAAGATCCTGACCGGTCGGCGCGACCGCTTTGACACGCTGCGGCAGTACGGCGGTCTGTGCGGCTTTATGAAGCCGGAGGAGAGCATCACCGACCCGTGCATCACGGGACATGCCTCGGACTCGGTTTCGGTGGCGCTTGGCATGGCGCATGCACGTACGCTTAAAAACCAGAAGTACCACGTTGTCGCAGTCATCGGCGACGGCGCGCTGACCGGCGGCATGGCCTATGAGGCGCTGAACAGCGCCGGCACCTCTCGGGAGCCGCTGCTCGTGGTGCTCAACGACAACAATATGTCGATCGCCAAGAATGTCGGCGGACTCAGCCGCCATTTGTCGCGCCTGCGCGTCAGTCCGCAGTATCTGCGTGCAAAAACCCGCATCAAGGAGCGGCTCAGCCGTATTCCGGGCGGCGGAACAATCACGCGCGCGGTTTCGCGCTTCAAGGCGAAGATCAAGCGGGCTGTCCTGCCGACCTCGCTGTTCGAGCAGATGGGCTTTACCTATCTCGGTCCGGTGGACGGACACGACCTCAAGAGCGTGTGCGAGTTCCTGGCACTGGCGAAAAAATGAAAAAACCGGTTCTGCTGCATGTTATGACACAGAAGGGCAGAGGTTATGCCCCGAGTGAGCAGTATCCGGAGAAATACCACGGCGTTTCCAAGTTCGACCGCGTAACAGGCGCACCGCTTGCCGCGAAGAAGGAGGACTTCTCTGCGTTCTTCGGCAAGGAGCTTTGCGCACTCGCTGAGAAGGATAACCGCATTTGTGCGATCACGGCAGCTATGCCGTCCGGCACGGGCCTGACCCGCTTTGCCGAGAAATTCCCGGAACGCTTTTTCGATGTCGGCATCGCCGAGGAGCACGCTATCGGTATGGCGGCCGGTATGGCGGCACAGGGACTGGTGCCGGTAGCGGCCATTTACTCGACCTTCCTGCAGCGTGCCTATGACCAGATCGTTCACGATATTGCAATCGAAGGTCTGCACGTTGTTCTGTGCGTGGACCGCGCGGGCATTGTCGGCGCGGACGGCGCAACGCATAACGGTGTGCTGGATATCGCGTTCCTGCGGTCTATCCCGGGATGAAGATTTTCTGTCCGTCCGACTTTGCGGAACTCCGAGTCATGCTGTCCCGTGCGATTTACAGGGAGACCGGACCGGTCGCTATCCGTTACCCGCGCGGCAGCGAAGGCGCGTACCGCAAGGGAGCTGTCGGCGCAGCCGCTCGTGTGCGTACACGAGCAATCCGGCAGTGAGGTGACGATCGTCACACACGGCATTATGGTCAATCAGGCGATCGACGCCGCGGAAATCCTCATGCACGAGGGTATCCGCGCACAGGTTTACAAGGTAAATGAAATCGGCAGCGGACTGGAACAGGCGTATGCCGAGGTGAAGGAAAAGCTGGGCGGCTGGTGTGTCGTTGCGGAGGACGTTGTGCCGAACGGCAGCGTCGGTGAGTGGCTTGCCGCGCACCGCAGCGAGCGCACCGATCTGCTGAACACCGGCGACCGCTTTCTGCCGCACGGCGGCGTAAACGAGCTGTACCGTCACTGCGGCATTGATGCCGAGGGCATTGCGGCATATATCATGAAAAATCGGAATGGGAAGGAGAACGGCGTTGGCTAAGAAGAGACTGGACGTATTGCTGTTTGAAAAAGGGCCTTTGCCCCTCACGGGAGCGCGCAAAGACTGCGATTATGGAGGGAATCGTCTACATTGCAGGCCAGAAGGCGGGCAAAGCAGGCGATATGGTTGACGAAAACGCCGAACTGGAGGTTCGCGGCAACGAGAACGCATTTGTGTCTCGCGGCGGCAAGAAGATCGAGAAGGCGCTCAGCTACTTTAATATCGACCCGACCGATCTGGTCGTGATGGACGTTGGCGCATCTACCGGCGGCTTTACCGACTGCCTGCTGCGCCGCGGTGCGCGCAAGGTGTATTCCATTGACGTTGGCTACGGTCAGCTGGCGTGGAGTCTGCGGCAGGATCCGCGTGTCAAGTGCATGGAGCGCACCAATATCCGCTATGTAACGCCGGATATGCTGGAAGAAACGCCGTCGCTGTGCGTCATCGACGTGTCGTTCATTTCCCTCAAGCTGGTACTGCCGGTCGTTTCCAGCCTGCTGACCGAGGACGGCCATGTTGCCAACCTTATCAAGCCGCAGTTTGAGGCCGGCAAGGGCAAGGTCGGCAAAAAGGGCGTTGTCCGCGAGCCGGAAATCCACCTTGAGGTGCTGCAGAATTATGTGGAAAACGCGCACGCGGCAGGCTTTAAGGTGCTGAATGTGACGTTTTCTCCCATCAAGGGCCCTGAGGGCAACATCGAATTTCTCGGCTATCTGGCAAAACAGGGCGAGGAGCACATTCCGGATCTGGCGGAGGTTGTCCGTCAGGCACATGAGGAGCTGGACGCAAAGGCATGATGAAGAACATTTTCATCTATCCCAATCTGCGCAAGGACAGCGCACGCGATATCCTGCAGCCGGTGTGCGATCAGCTGCGGCGTGACGGTGTGCGGCTTATGCTGCCCAAGCAGATGCGAGTCGTGCCGCCCATCATTGAGGACGCGGATTATATGAAAACCGAGGACGCCGTGCAGTTTGCGGATATGGCGGTCGTGCTTGGCGGAGACGGAACCATGCTCCGTCTGGCGAGAGAGGCGGCGCAGAATCAGCTGCCGCTGCTCGGCATCAATGTCGGTCACGTCGGCTTTATGACCGAACTGGAACCGGCTGAGCTGCCCAAAATGGAAAAAGCTGTTCACCGATGAATTTTCACTGATAGCCGCATGATGCTGCATGTTGCTGTGCAGCGCGGCGGGCGTATTGTGTATGAGAACGACGCGCTCAATGATATTGTTATCGCAAAGGGCACCGCATTCCGCGTGGTGCGCGTCGGCATTTCGGCGGACAACGAGGAGGTCACCCGTTTTAACGGTGACGGCGTGATCGCGGCAACGCCGACCGGCTCAACGGCCTACGGTCTGTCGGCAGGCGGCCCGGTCATTGAGCCGAGCGCGGAGAACATCGCCGTTATTCCCATCTGTGCACATGCGCTGGCGGCGAAGTCGTTCGTGTTTGCGCCCGAGCGCAGCGTGTCCATCACCGCAGCCTGTGAGGGCGGCAGTGAGGTGTTCATCTCGGCGGACGGCGGACAGGGGTTTTGCCGTGCGGCCGGATGATCGGGTCATTATCACCCGTTCCGACCTGCAGACGCGGCTGATTCGTCTGAAAGGCAATAGTTTTTATCGAATTTTACAGCAGAAGCTGTGAGAGACGCTGCTATAAGAGAGGAAAACGCGAACGATGAAGTTTCAACGACAGGCAAAAATCCTCGATCTCATCGACCGGTTTGAGATTGAAACGCAGGAGGATCTTACCGCACATCTGCGGGCACTTGGCTACAACACCACGCAGGCGACCATTTCGCGCGATATCAAGGAGCTGCGGCTTATCAAGACGCTCTCCTCGGAGACCGGCAAGTACAAGTACACCTCCTCGAACGCCGGGGCGGCAGACAGCTTCACCACGCGTCTGCGCAATATTTTCCGTGAGTGCGTCACGGATATTGATGCGGCACAGAATATGGTCGTCATTAAAACACTGCCCGGTCTGGGACAGGCGGCGGCAATGGCGATTGATGCCATGCGCGCACCCGATGTGGTCGGCGGCACGCTCGGTGGCGACGATACCGTATTTGCCGTTATGCGCGATAACGACAGCGCGCAAAAGTTCTGCAAACAGGCAAGAGATATTCTAAAGTAAGCGAGGGATAAAGCGGCAATGCTGCAATTACTCCCCATTGAAAACATAGCGGTCATCGAACGCGCAGACATCGAACTCGATAAGGGTTTGACCGTGCTTTCCGGTGAAACCGGCGCGGGCAAGAGTATCGTTATCGATTCCATCGGTGCGCTGCTCGGCAAGCGTGTCAGCCGCGATCTGGTGCGCTCGGGTGCGCAGAAGGGCTTTGTCAGCGCGGTGTTCACCGATCTGCCGCGTGCTCTGCGCGAACTGCTTGACGAGCTTGCGCTTTCCGGTGACGAGCCGGACACGCTGTACGTTCAGCGGCAGATTTCCGCGGACGGCAAGAGCACCTGCCGCGTGAATATGAAGCCGGCCAGTGCGGCTGTCCTGCGGCAGCTGGCGCCGTATCTGATCGACATTCACGGCCAGAATGACGGTCAGAAGCTGCTCGATGAAGCGCATCACATCGAATATCTGGACGGCTACGCAGGCTGTGCCGAGATACTCGAGCGATACCGCCCGAAATATCAGGCGCTGGTGACACTCCGGCGGGAGATTACCGCGCTGGAGACCGGCGAGCAGGAACGCCTGCAACGTATTGACATGCTGACCTTCCATAAGGAGGAAATCGAGCAGGCAGCACTTAAACCCGATGAAGATGAAGCGCTTGCACAGCGCAAGGCGTATTTCGATCACGCGGGCAAGATTGCGGGCGCACTCGAGCAGGCGCGTATGGCGCTCTCGGGAGATGACGAAATTGCGGGCGCGTGTGAGCTGCTCGATCAGGCGGCAAGCGCCATCGAGAGCCTGCGCGAAGTATCGGACGCCTTCGACGGCATGGCCGAGCAGGCAGAGGAAGTACGTCTGCTGGCGGCAGACCTGCGCGACAGCGTGGCAAGTCAGGGGACAATCTGGACTTTTTTCTCCGGCAGAGCGCGAGATGGTCGAGCAGCGCTTGGATGAAATCTATCGCCTGAAGCAGAAATACGGCGGCACGATTCCGGAAATCCTCGCGTACCTTGAGAAGATAACCGCCGAACTGGATACGCTCGAGAACGCGGACGACCGCAGGGAAGAACTGCGGGAGCAGTACCGCGGCATGCTCGCGGAGGCCAAGGGCATCGCCGCTGAACTCACCGAGCAGCGCCGCAAGGCTGCCAAGCAGCTGGAGGGCGAAATCGTGCGCGAGCTGAGCGAACTCGACATGGATAAGGTGAAAATGCGGGTTGCGGTCCGCACCGGCACCAAGCTGTCCCGCGCACGGCTGCGACACCGTGACGTTTGAGATTTCTGTCAATCCGGGTGAGCCGGAAAAGCCGCTCTCAAGGTGGCCTCCGGCGGCGAGCTGAGCCGAATTATGCTTGCGCTTAAAAACGTATTGACAGCGGGCGAAGAGGTTGGTATGCTGATTTTTGACGAGATCGACACTGGCGTTTCCGGCCATGCGGCTCAGCAGATCGGCCGCAAGCTGTCTGCCATTGCGAAAAAGAAGCAGACGCTGTGCGTTACCCATCTGCCGCAGATTGCCGCCATGGGCGACCATCACCTGCGCATTTCCAAATCCGTGCGGGACGGCCGCAGCTACACCGATGTCAGCCCGATGGACAGAGCACACCGCGTAGACGAAATTGCACGTCTGCTCTCCGGCGAGGAAATCTCGGATGCAGCACGCCGCAACGCAGAGGAACTGCTCGACGCGGCCGGACAGGGAGCGTGAACCCGTGGTAATCATAGACGAACGCAGAAAAGAGCGTGCTCCGTAACGGTATTCGGATTCTTTTAATCATAAAAAATCAAACAAATTGAAATACAGGAGACAGAATAATGCAGCTTTACGACGAACTGAAAGCGCGCGGTCTGATCGCGCAGGTAACGAACGAAGAAGAGATCAGCGAGATGATCAACGAGGGCAAGGCGACGTTTTACATCGGCTTCGACCCTACGGCGGACAGCCTGCACGTCGGGCATTTTATGGCGCTGTGTCTGATGAAGCGTCTGCAGATGGCCGGAAACAAGCCCATCGCCCTCATCGGCGGCGGCACAGCCATGATCGGCGACCCGTCCGGCCGCACGGACATGCGCTCAATGATGACCCGCGAGACGATCGCGCACAACTGCGCCTGCTTCAAAAAGCAGATGGAGCGCTTCATCGAATTCGGCGAGGGCAAGGCGCAGATGGTCAACAACGCCGACTGGCTGCTGAACCTCAACTACATTGAGTTCATCCGCGACATCGGCGCGTGCTTCTCGGTCAACAACATGCTGCGCGCCGAGTGCTTCAAGCAGCGCATGGAGAAGGGGCTGAGCTTCCTCGAGTTCAACTACATGCCCATGCAGTCCTACGATTTTTACTACCTGTTCCAGCACTACGGCTGCAACATGCAGTTCGGCGGCAACGACCAGTGGAGTAATATGCTCGGCGGCACCGAGCTGATCCGCCGCAAGCTGGGCAAGGACGCGCATGCCATGACCATCACCCTGCTGCTCAATTCTGAGGGAAAGAAGATGGGCAAGACCGCTTCCGGCGCAGTTTGGCTCGATCCGAACAAGACTTCTCCTTACGATTTCTACCAGTACTGGCGCAATGTGGACGATGCGGACGTGCTCAAGCGCATCCGTATGCTGACCTTCCTGCCGCTTGAGGAGATCGAGGCGATGGACAGCTGGGAAGGCGCACAGCTGAACAAGGCAAAGGAAATCCTCGCATACGAGCTGACCGCTCTGGTACACGGCAAGGAGGAGGCCGAGAAGGCACAGACCGCTGCCAAGGAGATCTTCGTTTCCGGCGGTGCGGCTGCCAACATGCCGACCACCACGCTGACCGATGCGGACTTCACTGACGGCCAGATCGGTGTGCTGACGCTGCTCGTGAAGTGCGGCCTCGCGTCCTCCAACGGTGAGGCGCGCAAGCTGGTGCAGGGCGGCGGCGTATCGCTCAACGGTGAGAAGGTCGCGGACTTCAAGCAGCAGCTGGCCAAGGACTTCTTTAACGAGGAGTGCATGATCAAGAAGGGCAAAAAGACCTTCCATAAGGCAATTCTTGGCTAAAAGCTGTCGAGGGACGATCTTTCCTGATAGACGCAAAGAAGCGGCGTGAACGTAGGGTTCACGCCGCTTTTTATATCTGGAACTTTAAGAGAGAAATCGCTCTGCCACCAGCATGACCAGCGGCAGCGTCGCCACAGACAGGATGGTGGACAGGCATACATACGACACCGCCTGCCGGTAATCCTGATCGAACTTCTGCGCGAAGATAGCTGTGCTGCTGGCAACCGGCGTTGCCGCTGCGATCAGCGTAATCAGCGTGATTTCGCCGCGCGCAAAGGGAAACAGCAGGAAGATGAGCACCGTCACCGCCGGAACGACAAGCAGACGCACGGCAGAGACAACGTACAGCCTTGCACTCGCAAACAGATCGCGCAGGCGTACTTTGGACAGGTAGAAACCGAGAATGATCATCGCCAGAGCAGTATTGGCGTCCGCAATGTAGCCAATCGTGCCGGTGACGACCGAGGGCAGTGTCGGCTGAGTTACAAACAGGATAAGACCGATTACCATGGAAATGAAAACCGGGTTGACGAACACCATTTTCAGATTGATGGTTTCCTTTTTGCCTGATATAATAACAATACCGTACGTCCACTGCAGCAGATTGACAAGCGTGCTGTATGAGACAACGTAGAACGCCGCCTCCGCGCCGAATACAGCTGTGACAAGCGGAATGCCGATGAAGCCGGCGTTGCCGAACGCGACCGCAAAGTTTTCAATCCGGTGCCGAGTACCGCAGGTGAGGTACGCCACGCCGATGGACGCGATAAACGCGATCACCGCGATCACAGCCGAAACGCCCATGGCACGCAGTTTGTCCACGCTGAACTCGGACATATAGCTGCGCAGGATAACGCACGGAATGACCGCATACAGCAGCACGTTGGATAGATCACGGCTGCCCTGTTCGGTTATCATGCCGCGGCGGGAAAGAAGCAGGCCGAGCATCATCAAAAGAAACATGATGATCGTCTGCTGAAGCAGAATTTGAGTAATCATAAGGGAAATTTTCCTGTACTTTCATAGAATGGAGGGGAACGCAATGGAATTATACCAGCTTCGGCAGTTTGCCGCCGTAGCCAAATACGAAAATATGACGCGCGCCGCCGAGAGCCTGAACGTGGCGCAGCCCCGCTGTATCCAAAACCATACGGAATCTGGAAAGCGAGCTGGGAGCCGAGTTATTCGAGCGAACGGGAAAGGGATTGCGCCGCACCGAGCAGGGAGATATCCTGCTGCGGTACGCACGGACGATACTGGAAGCCGAGCGCGACGCACGCGGCGAAATTGAGGAGAGCCTGCACCGGACAGGCGGTCTGTGCATCTGTGCGCTGTCGTGCGCGGAGCGTATCAGCGAGATACTCGCGGGGTTTTCCGCCGAGTACGGCAATCTGGATCTGCGCATCAGCAGCACGCCCGAGGGCAGCGACCTGCTGCTCGATTCCGCGGTATCGCGGGACGAGGTGCCTGCAGGAGCCGTCCTGCTGTACGATGAGGAGATGTGCGTGGCTGTGCCCGAGGGACACCGGTATGCCGATCGGGAAAGCGTATCGCTGACAGAACTTGCTGACGACCCGTTTATCGCGCTGAGCAATTCGCAGTCGTTCCGGCAGATTTCCGAGCATATTTTCCGATCAGCAGGTATGGAGATGCACGCCGCTATCGAGTGCGACAGCGCGGCCTTGCAGATCCGACTGCTGTCGTGCGGCATGGGTGTTGCACTGGTCGCGTCCGGCGAGTGGCGGCAGGTCTGCGAGGACGCAGGCGTGCGCCTGCTGCACATCAAGGACGCACAGTGCCGCCGGTATATCTATGTGCAGACGCTCGGACGGTTCCGCACGCAGAGCATTCGCGCGTTTACTGCGTATTTGGAGCGGTATTTTGCGCAGATGGCGTAAATCCGCGACAGGTCATGCGGCGTGTACCTCGAGAGGGACTTTTTCACCGAGTTCAAACTGATGCAGGCTTTCGAGCGAGCACTGAACCATATCGAACACCGCCTGATCGGTGAAGAACGCAACATGCGGGGTAACAATAGTGTTCTGGAAGGATTTCAGGATGATGTAATCGTGGTTGGTGACGCGGCTGTTGTAATTGTGATCGACGCGGATCACGTCATCCTCACCCTCAAAGCAGTCCACGCCGACCGAGCCTACACGACCGGACTCAATGCCGTCGATCAGAGCACGGGTGTCGATCAGCGCGCCGCGTGCGCAGTTGATGATGACAACACCCGGCTTCATCTGCTGAATAGCCTCGGTATTGATCATGTGGTAGGTGCTGTTGTTGAGGAAGGTGTGCAGCGTGATGACATCGGACTGCGCATACAGCGATTCAAGCGAAACGTACTCCACGCCCATCTGCTTCATTTCCTCGGACGGGAACGGGTCATGCGCGATAATGCGGCAGCCAAAGCCGGACAGATTGTGAATGACGGCCTTGCCGATACGGCCGGTGCCGATGACGCCGACGGTCAGGTTCTGCATCTCCATGCCGCGTGCTGCACCGGATGCACCGAGCGAGTAGTCTGCGGTGTGCGAGCGGAACATGATGTAGCCGGCCTTGCGGATGCACATCAGCATGAGCATGACCGTGTAGTTGGAAACCGCATACGGCGAATATCCGGCGTGGGATACGCGGATGCCGAGACGCTCTGCAGCTTTCAGGTCTACATTATCGTAGCCGATGGTGCGCAGGGCCACATAGCGGACACCGTTCTCGGCCAGCTTTTCCAGAATCGGCGCAGGCAGGTCGCAGGTGCAGGAAATGCCGTCGTAGCCGCGGGTCAGCGCAACATTATCGAGGGTCAGCGTGTCCTTCTGCAGCGTAAGGTCCATATCAAGCGACTGACTGAAGTGATCGAAAAACGCGCGTTCGTCCGGACGGGCGTTGAATGCCATAACTTTCATTTTTATTACTCCTTGATCCATTCGTGGGTGAGCTTGCCGAGAATTTCGATGCCCTTGACGATCTGCTCATCGGTCGGGGTAGAATAGTTGAGGCGGAAGGCGTTGGACACCTGCTTTTCGTCTGCCAGGAACGCTGAGCCGGGCACGCAGAGTACACCGCGCTTAATCGCCTCGCGGACAAACGGCTGCGAATCCATACCGTCCGGCAGGAAGGCCATGGCGAACAGGCCGCCTTCCGGTTGCGAGAACGTGACCGCCGGATGGAAGGTGCGGCGCATGGTATCGAGCATGAGATTGCACTTTGCGCGGTATACGTCACGCGCTTTGTCAAGGTGCGCGGCAAAATCGTACTTGGTCATGTACTCATTGCAGACGTACTGGAACAGTACGTTAGAGTGCACATCGGTGGTCTGCTTGGCGATGGTCAGCGGCATGGTGAGCGATTTGTTGAACACGAGGAAGCCCAGTCGGAACGCCGGAGCCATCACCTTGGAAAAGCTGCCTGCGTACAGCACGCGGCCTTCGGTGTCCATCGACTTGATGGTCGGCACATCCTCGCCGGAGAAGCGCAGCTCGCCGTACGGGTTGTCCTCAAGGATGGCGATATCGTACTTGCACGCGAGTTCGTACACCTTTTTACGCTTTTCGAGCGTGGTCGTGATGCCGGACGGGTTCTGGAAGGACGGGATCGTGTACAGCAGCTTGGCCTCGGGGTGTGCCTTGAGAGCGGCCTCGAGCGCATCCGTATCCATGCCGGCCTGCTGCATCGGAATGCCGATCAGCTTGGCGCCATACGAACGGAATGTGTTCAGGCAGCCGACAAAGGCCGGGTCCTCGGTCAGAATGACATCGCCTTCGTTTACCAGAACCTTGGTGGTCAGGTCGGCGCACTGCTGACCGCCGGACAGGATGAACAGCTCATTGTTCTCGAAATCAAAACCCTGTGTGCGGGTGAGGTAGTCCTTCATCGTATCGCGCAGCGGCGTGTAGCCCTCGGACAGACCGTACTGCAGAACAGAGACCGGTGCGTTCTTCATGACGTCTGCGATGATGTCCGCAATCTCGGGCACCGGGAAGGTCTCTGCGGACGGGTTGCCGCCGCCAAACGAGATCATGTTCGGGTCCGCGCCGAGCTTGAACAGCTCACGGATGGCCGAGCCGTGCACATCGCTCATACGGTTGGAAATTTCATACTGCATATCTATCGCTCCTGTTAAGATTTGGAATACAAGAAAACAAAAAGGTGCTGAAACCCCTTAGTCGGTAGGTTTCAGCGCCTTTGCTGATGGTTCTATTGTAAACCTGCACAAGAAATTTGTCCAATATCTGTTGTTTATGACGATATAACGGGAAAGAATACATGCTATGCCTTGAAGAATCACGCAAAACCTGCGATAATAGTAGGAGTTAGAATCACTCGAACATGAAAGCGAATTTTGCTATGAAACATATCTGTATTGGCATACGGCGCACGTTGATGCCGGAAAAACCACTCTGTCGGAAGCCATGCTGTATCAGGCGGGTGCGCTGAAAAAATTAGGCCGTGGACCATCAGGATGCGTTCCTCGATACGTTTGCGCTCGAGCGCGCGCGCGGCATCACAATTTTCTCCAAGCAGGCGGAGTTCTCCTGCCGCACACCGAGGTGACACTGCTGGACACGCCCGGTCACGTTGACTTTTCGGCGGAGATGGAGCGCACACTGCAGGTGCTCGACTGTGCGGTGCTGGTCATAAGCGGCACGGACGGCGTGCAGGCGCATACGGAAACGCTGTGGCGGCTGCTGACGCGGCAGGGAATCCCTACGTTTCTGTTCATCAACAAGATGGATTTGGACGGCGCAGACCGAAATGCACTCCTGCAGGAGCTGAAATCGCGGCTGGACAGCGGCTGCGTGGACTTCACTTCGACGGATACAATGGCAGAGGAGCTTGCCGTGTGCGATGAAGGTCTGCTCGAGCAGTACCTTAAGACAGGAATGGTGGATGACAGCCAGATTGCACAGCTGGTTGCGGAACGAAAAAAGCGTTCCCGTGCTACTTCGGCTCGGCGCTGGGACTGGACGGCGTGGACGCGCTGCTAGATGGTCTGGAACGCTATCTTCCTGCACCGCAGTACGGCGCGGACTTCGGTGCGCGTGTGTTCAAAATCGCGCGTGACGCACAGGGCAACCGCCTGTCGTACTTGAAAATCACCGGCGGTGCGCTTTCCGTGCGTGAGCAGCTTTCGGGCAGCGAGGACGGCGGCTGGCAGGAAAAGGTGAGCGGCATCCGCATCTACTCGGGTGAAAAATTCCGCACGGCCGAGCGCGTCGAGAGCGGCATGGTATGCGCCGTAACTGGGCTCACCCATACCGTCCGGGTATGGGTCTTGGCGCGGAAGCCGGTGCGCTGCCGCCGGTTCTGGAACCCGTTCTCGGGTACCGCGTGTGCCTGCCGGAAGGGTGTGATGCGCATGTCATGCTGCGCAATCTGCGCCAGCTCGAGGAGGAGGACCCGCAGCTTCGCGTGGTGTGGAACGAACGATTAGGCGAAATCCATTTGCAGCTCATGGGCGAGGTGCAGCTGGAAATCCTCACCAGCGTTATTGCGGAACGCTTCGGCGAGGATGTGACCTTTGACGAGGGCAGTATCGTCTACCGTGAGACCATCACCGAGCCGGTGATCGGCATCGGCCATTTCGAGCCGCTGCGCCATTACGCTGAGGTGCATCTGCTGCTTGAACCGGCAGAGCGCGGCAGCGGCATTCAACTGTCAACGGCGTGTCCGACCGATGTGCTCGACCTGAACTGGCAGCGATTGATCCTCACGCATCTGGCGGAAAAAACGCACTTCGGCGTGCTGACCGGTGCACCCACCACGGATGTGAAGATAACCATCCTTGCAGGCCGCGCACACGTCAAGCACACGGAAGGCGGTGACTTCCGCGAGGCGACCTACCGCGCCGTCCGCAACGGCCTGATGCGCACCGAGAGCCTGCTGCTCGAGCCGTATTACGTCTTCCGGCTGGAGCTGCCGGACGAGTGCGTCGGACGCGCCATGACCGACATTCAGCGAATGAACGGCACGTTCGAGCCGCCCGAGCAGGGTGCTCACGGCTCGATTCTGACCGGAACGGCGCCGGTTTCCACCATGCGCAACTACTGGACCGAGGTTGCGGCGTACACCAAGGGACGCGGTCGGCTGTCGTGCACACCGGACGGCTACGCACCCTGCCACAACGCGGAGGAGGTCATCTCGGCAGCCGCCTACGACCCGACCGCCGATGTGGAAAATACGCCGGATTCCGTGTTCTGTTCGCACGGTGCGGGCTACGTTGTCAAGTGGGATGAAGTGCCGGAGCACGCGCATGCGGATACCTCAAACGTGCTTAAACCTAAGGAAGAAGAGCCGGAACAAGTCCGTCCGGTGCGTTCCTCCGGCACAGGCGGCGGAGACGGCTTCGGCGGCGATGCGGAACTGCGGGCCTTGTTTGAACGCACCTACGGTCCAGTCAAAACCGCGGCTTTGAAGCCTTCCAGCAGAGCCGTAAAAAGGCCGCGACGCTCGAGCAGCTGTACGTCACCCGCATCCGTGAGGACGATTATCTGCTCGTGGACGGCTACAACATCATCTTCTCGTGGGACGAGCTGCGCGACATTGCCGCCCGTGATGTTAACGCCGCCCGCGAAGCGCTCGTCAACGTGCTGAGCAATTATCAGGGCGTGCGCAGGTGTCATCTTATTCTCGTGTTTGATGCCTATAAGGTCAAAGGCGGCACCGGCTCGATCGAGCAGCGCGGCGGTATCCATATCGTCTACACCAAGGAGGCCGAAACCGCGGATATGTACATTGAGCAGGCGTCCTACGACCTGTCGCGCAAGCACCGTGTTCGTGTGGCTACATCGGACGGCATGGAGCAGATGATTATTCTCGGCCATGGCGCGGAGCGTATTTCTGCAACCGAGCTGCACTGGGAAGTGGAGCAGGCCAATGAGCATATTGAGGCAATTCTGAAAAAATTGTAAACAAAAAATCGGTTTGGACTTGAATTCATAGTAAACCTGTGGTATATTAGTAAAAAGGGGAATTTGCAACTATGAAGATTTCAACCAAAGGAAGATATGCGCTTCGTCTGATGATCGACCTGGCGCAGCATGACGCAGGCGGCTACATTCCGCTGCGCGATATCTCCAAGCGACAGCAGATCTCGGCCAAGTATCTGGAGCAGATCGTGGTGCAGCTTTCGCGTGCGGGCTTTGTTATCTCGACGCGAGGCGCACAGGGCGGCTATCAGCTGGCGCGGCATCCTTCGGAGTATACCGTGGGCGATATTCTGCGTATTACCGAAGGCTCTCTTGCGCCGGTGGCGTGTTTGGAGCACGAGCCGGTGGATTGTCCTCGTGTAGATGAATGCATTACACTCAGCTTTTGGCGCGGATTGTATGACGCAATCAATAATTATGTTGATTCGGTCACGCTCGAGGATCTTGTCAATAACGGAACGCTTAATTTTTCCATCTAACGCAAAAAGACAGACGATTTTTCGTCTGTCTTTTTTTTTCGTTCCATTCGGTTGAGTAATGGAGAATTATCCTCAGAGTGAAGAGTGGCTTCTTTTTGCCCTTCGGGCAATTTACCTTGTGCCGCGCCTGCGGAGAGTAAACCGCATGTGTAGCAGTACGCTATCTGTGAACTGCGAATGGGTTGCGAAACAAACGCAAGAATAACCCGACTGCCGTTCTCCTTTTCGGAGCGTAAAAAAGGGAACACCCCGCAGGTATTCCCTTTGCATATAAACTTATGCTCGATGCAGCAGCTTTTTGACACTGAGCAGCATCTCGCGGCTGTTGAGTGCCGCAACCGCGCCGAACAGTGCAATCTGCCAGACGAGCCACAGCGGCGGCTCGAGCAGCATGAGTACGGACTGCACGGCAAGCAAAATCACGGTCAGCGTCAGGCGCGGCACCTTCCAGCGGACCGGCATGAACCGACGGCTGTCGATTGCACGGTACAGGAACAGAGCCACATAGCTGATGAGCGTTGCCAGCGCCGCACCCGTGCCGCCCATCCGCGGGATGAGCAGGGCGTTCAGACCAATGTTAATAACCGCGGAGAACGCCGTGGACAGGAAGGACGCGACCGTCTTCTTTTCCAGCAGGTACACGCTTTTCTGGAAGCTGGACAGGCAGTTGAAGCCCGCGCCGACCGCCAGAATCGGGATGAACGTCCAGCCGATATAGTAGCTGGGCACGGCAAGCACGGTCATAGCCAGCTTGGCGCACATTACGCCGCCGGACGCGATGATGAACACGATGGACGAGTATGTGTTGCCGACGTTCGAGAAGAACGTGATCTGTTCCTCCTGGTGTTGTTGTTGACCATGGATATCTGCCATGCATCAACAAAGATGGACGCGACAAGCGCGATCAGTGTCGGCACACGGTAGGCAATCGAGTAGATGGCGCTGACTGCGGTATCCTGCATGGAAGCGAGGAACACCTGATCCGAGAAGCCGATAATATACACGAGAATCGCATCCGGCACGAGCGGCAGCGAGTACGCCAGCATTCCGCGCCACAGGTGTGTGTCCAGACGCTTGAGCTTGACGTACTTCCACAAACCGGCGATAATGAACAGGCAAACAGTGGAAAGTGCGTCCGAGCAGATGATGGAGAACACATAGCCGAGGATGTTCCAACGGAACACCTTCAGGTAGAGGATGTTCAGCATGATGGTGACGAACGTACGGAAAATGCCGTCGATCGCGTACAGGCGGACGTGTCCGAGCGCGCGGATGAACTGGCTGCACACATTCTGCGTGCACGAGGTCAGAACATACAGGTAGATGATCCATTGATACTCAAGCAGTGAGCCGGTAACACCCGCCGAGGTGTTATAGTGGATGAGACTCAGCAGCGGATGGAACGGCAGTGCGATAATAAAGCCGCACAGCACGGTCACAAGCGCAATGGTAAACACACTGCGCTTGTAATACTGGCGCTCAAGTCCGTAGCGGATGACCGCCTGTCCGATGGACAGCGACACCACCGGATACAGAATACTGGTGGTCTTGATGATCAGGTCGGCGACACCCATTTCATCCTGCGTCATCATGCCGGTGTAGAAACGCAGCATGAGGATAACGAGAATCTTGGAACTGAACGTGCCTATCGCGAAGATAAAGGTATTGCCGAGAAGGCGTTTGTATTGATTCATTTTTTTTGCCCTTTCTCAGCCGGAGTGTGTGGCACTGGTCGGTAACGCGGTCGGTCAGCCATGCAGCGATGATGCCGCACAGCACGCCGATGACCGCACCGGTCAGTACGTCGGTCGGGTAATGGACGCTGGCATACAGCCGCGAAAACGCAATGGCTGCCGCCAGCAGAAAGGCCAGAAAACCGGTCTTATGGTGGAAGAAGTACAGCGCCGAAGCTGCCGCAAACGAGCTGAGCGTGTGCCCGGACGGAAACGACCACGGGTCCTCCGGAACGAGCAGCGCCGTCAGGTCGGTGTGGGTGACAAACGGACGCGGCCGCATGACAAGGTTCTTGAGGAACACATTGCCAAGCAGAAAACCGACGCCGAGCGCGATCAGCATCGCCGCGCCGGCGCGGCGTGTTCGCCGGAAGAACAGCAGCAGTACGGCAAGCGTAATCCAGACAGCACCATAGCTGCCCAGCAGGAGAACACCTTCCAGACCGTGTCGGACAGACCACCGCGCCAGTGCTCCGAGATGTACGCGAGAACGCCGTAGTCAACTGAATGCACAATATCGAGCAGAATATCCATTTACCGGAATCGCCGCCTTTCAGGAGAGTAGAAGTTGTTTTATGGCCAAGGGATGGTTATGAAAACAGCTTCTCGGTTATTTTTCGGAAGCAGAACGGTCTACCTTGTCCACGATGAGGGCAATCGCCTGGTCGCCGGTGACGTTGGTAGCAGTGCCGAAGCTGTCCTGCGAGAAGTGCAGGGCAATGATAAGCTGCTGCATCGGGTCGGTGAAGCCGAGCATCGAGGTGATCAGGCCGAGTGCCGACATAACGCCGCCGCCTGGTACACCCGGAGCCGCAACCATGGTAACGCCCAGCATGAATACAAACGGAGCAAACATGGCAAAGGTCGGGTTCATGCCGCTTGCAAGCATGATACCCATCGAGCCGAGTACGAGACAGATGGTATCACCGTTGAGGTTGATGGTAGCGCACAGCGGAACGACAAAGTCGGCAACGTCGCTGTTGATGTTGTTATTATATGCACAGTTCAGTGCAATCGGAATAGTCGATGCAGACGACTGGGTGCCGAGTGCGGTAAAGTACGCCGGAGCGACGTTCTTCATGCTTTTGAAGTGGTTCTTGCGGCAGACAATGCTTGCCAGACCAAACTGAGACAAGATGTACAGCAGCTGCAGCACAATAATAATGGCATACAGGGAAGCGAACATCTTGACGGTAGCCGCCAGACGGCCCTCGGCTGCGATGTTGGCGAACAGACCTGCGATGTGGATCGGAATCAGCGGAATGATAATGCGGCTGAGTACGCCGGTAACGATCTTCTGCAGATCACGGAAAACGTTCAGCAGGGAATCACCCTTGAGGTTTGCCATGCCGATGCCGAGCACGAATGCGAACACGAGCGCCGTCATAACGCCGAATATCGGGTCAACGGTGATGGTGAACAGCGGCTCAAAGGCATTGCTCTCGAGCACATCGCCGGTGATGGGCTGAATAAGTCCCGGCAGAACGGCCTTGCCGATGAAGAAGGTCAGCAGACCGGAGATAACGGTTGTACCGTAGGCCAGCAGCAGGGTCAGACCGAACAGACGGTTGGCCTTCTTGCCAAGCTCTGCCATGCCGACCGTGATGAACGACAGGATAATCAGCGGGATCATGAACGACAGGAAGGTTGAGAACAGCGAGGTAAAGGTTGCCAGTAGGCGGATGATGGTAACGAAGAACGCAGTGTCCGCGATGCCGAACCACTGTCCGCACATACCGATGAGGATACCGGCGATGATGCCGATAATCAGTCGAATTAACAGTCCTAATTGTTTCACTTACATTTACTCCTCTTTTTCACAAAAATTTTAGCATACTAATAATACTATATCAGAAAATACATCTGATAGCAAGTTAAAGCGACAGATTATGACGGCATATACCGAATTTATCCGAATTTGTGGTTGCTATCATGAATACAGGGCGCTATAATATAAAGGTGTACCTGTCGAATGGCTGTCGCGAAACCGTGGTTTCGCCGACAAGCAGGAACGGACCATAGACCGTTCCAAAGTCGTCCGAAAGTTCCCATGCGGAAACTTTCTCCTCCGGATGTTAAAAAAGAGTGATATATGCTCCCTCTTTTTTGGAATTTGCACAGCAAATTCTATTTCATGCGCGCTTCGGCGTGGAAACATCAGACAAATGAAATACAGCACAAAGGGGAAAGACGATGCATTTGACGTTTTCGTTACATCAGTAAACAATTTCAAGCATAGACATAGATTAGTTAAGAGGTATACTCATGGCAGATAAAAGCGCAAATAAACCGAAGAAGGGAGCGCATTTGATCAAAAAAACAGGCCCCAAAGCCGGAAAAACCGGCGCAGGCCGTACGGACGGAAGCGAAGCAGCCGAAGAAGAAACGTCGTGTTCCTATCGGCGTAAAGATTGCCGTCGGTGTTGTCATTGCGGCGGCAGCCGGTGCATTCGGCTATGTGTACTGCTACCCGAATGTTTTTCCGGGTGTGACCGTCGGACCGATTACAGTCGGCGGCATGAACCGCGATGATGCGGCAAACACCATTGAGGACCAGAGTGCGCCGCTGTACGAGGGCAAAAATGTCACGGTGACGATTTACGATTCCAACTATGATATTCCGGTCGATAAGGTGCTGAAAAGCGTGGACGGCATCCAGTCCGCCGAGAACGCCTATGAAATAGGCCGCACCGGCAATCCGCTCGAGCGCGTGCACGATATCATCGGCGCAATGCGCGGTCACAGAGAGGCGCAGATTGCGGCAACCGTAGACGAGGAAAAAGCCTGCGCGGCACGCTCAACGAAATCGCGGACACGGCGCTGACCGAGCCGGTCAATCCGACCTGGGAGCTGAAGGACAGCAATCTGATTGTGCATTCCGGCAAGCCGGGCGTCAAGTTTGACACGGATGCGGTAGAGCAGGCGCTGACCGATCAGATCCGCCTGATGGACTTTGAGCCGTATGAGGTTTCGACCGATGTGACAGCCGCTCCGGCGATTGACGTTGACAAGATCGCAGCCGACATTATCGGTGACCCGGTCAATGCCACCGTCAGCAAGAAGGACGGCAAGACCATCATTGCCGGCAAGGCAGGCGTATCGTTTGACACCGACAAGGCCAGGAGATCATCGGTGACGGCTCGCAGGAGACCTACACCATTCCGGTGACGATCACCCAGCCGTCCATCACGGCAGAGACGCTCAAGGCGAAGCTGTTCCACGATACGCTCGCGCGCACGGCGACCAATCTCGACGAGGGCAACGCACCGCGTACGAACAACATCCGTCTGGCGGCTAAAGCCATCAACGGCACCATCCTCAATCCGGGCGACGAGTTTTCCTATAATGGCACGGTTGGCGAGCGCACAGCCGCACGCGGTTATCAGGAGGCGCACGCCTACTCGGGCGGCAAGATTATTGACGAGTTCGGCGGCGGTGTCTGCCAGCCGTCCTCGACGCTGTACATGGCTGTGCTGCGTGCCGATTTGAAGGTGATCGAACGGCATAATCATTCGTTTACCGTGTCCTACACACCGCTCGGCGAGGACGCAACCGTGGATTACGGCAATCTGGATTTCCGGTTCGTCAACAATACGGCGTATCCGGTCAAGATTCTTGCCGAGCAGACCGACGGTCAGATGATCATGACTATTGTCGGCACCAAAACGAGCGACAAGACGGTCACGACCCGCACAGAGGTGCTCGAGACTTATAAGCCGGAGACCGTTACCAAGACGGACAGTTCGATGGAGGCAGGCGACAGCCGCGTGGAGACCTCGGGCATCACGGGCTACTCGACCAAGACCTACAAGCAGATTACTGAAAACGGCAAGACGACCGAGGTGCTGGCCAACAGTTCCACCTATTCCAAACGGGATGAGGTCGTTTACGTCGGTGAATGATAAAGAAAATGGAGAATTTTATGAACAGTTTTACAGCTGAGACCCGCAGACAGCTCAAGCGGGAGCAGAAGGTGTGTGTAATGGAAAACCTTGGCCGGTGTATCGGCATCCAGCTGATGTATCTCGTGCCGTATGTGCTGCTTATGGTGATCCTGTACGTTTCCGTGTTCGGCAGAGCGTTCGCGCTCATCGCAGGCGGCGTCAGCGCAAACGATTACCAGCTGATGGCGGCGCTCTCGCGCGGACTGAATACCATCTGGCTGTGCATTGCGCTCATGCTGGCAATCACAGGCCCCCTGCAGTTCGGCCTTATGCACTTTTACATCGGTCTCGCACACGGCGAGGATGTAACGGTGGGTACACTCATGTATCCGTTTACCTCGCTGAAAAGTGTCTGGGCGGGCATCCGCATGGTGTTTACGCTGTGGCTGCGCGGCATTATCTGGTCAATCGTGCCGACCGTCATCTATTCGGCAATCGTATTTTCGGTTGCTGTGGCTGTCTCGGATACAGCACAGTATCAGGTGATTGCGGGAGCGCTGCAGGTTGTGTACCTGCTGGTGATGATTCCGATTCGCGTTAAGCTGCAGACCTACAATGCTGGCTGGCTCCTGCTCGCGCAGGACGAGAACCGCAGCGCATGGGCGGCTACGCGTGAGGCTTCATGGGCGTTTCGCGGAAATCTGATGAAGCTGTTTGTGTTCGACCTCAGCTTTATCGGCTGGTATATCCTGACGGCGGTTGTCCTCTGGGGATGTATCCTGCTCGGCACGGTCGGTGTGACTGTGATGAGCACCGGCATGGCGATTGCGGTGTTCGCGGCAGCTCTGGTGGCGGCGCTATGCCTGACTGCCGTACTGAACGGTTTTCTCTCGGCGTATATGGAAAGCTCGTTCGTGCGTATGTATGAGCATCTGACCGAACCGTCGGTGGAGTTTTATCCGGAAGGGTAAGCATCCTGCCGGGCAACCTGCATTCGTGGAGGTTATGCGGTGATAGCATCAGGCAAACGACAGGATATCATTTATGAACGTGTGAAAAGCCTCGGAGATGTATGCTCCGAGGCTTTTCCTATTGTATCGTACCCGCAGATACGCTATAATAAACCTATCTCCGGAAAGAGAGGAACCCTGATGTTTGAATGGTTTACAGAATTTATGGAATCGCCGCTGGGAAAGCTGATTTCCACGGGAATACTGGCCGTGGCGGTGCTGCTCCTGACGCTGGCGGCGGCCGGACTGGTCAATCGGCTGATGAAAAAGCTGGTTGACCGTCACCGGAAAACGAACAGCAGTATTGCGACCGTCTTAGGATTTGTGCGCTACATAGCGGTTGCTGCGGTGTACTTTGCGGGCGGCATGGTCATCGTAGGTGCGATTCCGGTGCTGTCGAGTGCGGTGCGTACTCTGCTGGCTACCGGCGGTGTGATCGCGGTGGTTGCCGGTCTTGCTGCACAGGAAGCCCTCGGCAGCGTGGTCAGCGGCGTGATGATCCTCGCATTCAAGCCGTTTAAGATGGGCGATGTCGTGCGCTATGTCGATAATGACATCACCGGCTGCGTTGAGGAGATCACGCTGCACCATACTGCAGTCCGCACGTTCGAGAACAAGCGCGTTATCATCCCAAACAGCAAGATGAACAGTGCCATCATCGAGAACGCCGACTATGCGGACAGCAAGGTCTGCGTGTTCCTGACAGTGGGGATTACCTACGAAAGCGATCTCAAAAAGCCAAAGAGCTGCTCGCCCGCGAGGTGCGGAAGCAGCCGGCCTTCCTCGATATTCGCACCGAGCAGCAGAAAAAGGACGGCGTGCCCGATGTGCCGGTCGTTGTGCTTGAGCTGGCGGATTCCGCGGTTGTTCTGCGTGCATCGCTGTGGGCGAAGGATAACGCCACTGCATTCGCGCTCAAGTGCGCCGTGCTCGAGGGCATTAAGCTTACCTATGACGCGGAAGGCATTGATATTGCATATCCGCACATGCAAGTCGTAAAAAGTGAGAAATGAGGAGGCAGAAGTGAGGAGCGGGCGGTGATTTCCCGTGTTGTCGGGTGGCCGGTGGTCTCCTGCGCAGCGATAAACCGCAACCGAAACTCCTGTCTCCTGCCTGTAAGAAATCGCAAGATATTGTAAGACAACCACCCGCATTCCTTTTATAATATGGTCAAAGAGCAAAGGGAGGAACATAAGATGAAGAAATTACGCGTTGGTGTAATTGGCATTGGCGACATCAGCAATGTTTACCTGAACAATCTGAAAAAGTATGACGCAGTCGAGGTGGTGGCGTGTGCCTCACGCGGACTGGAGAAGGCACAGCGCAAGGCAGCGGAGCACGGTATTCCCAAGGCATACGCCTCCGGTATGGAGCTGATCGCTGACCCGGATATTGACATTATTCTCAATCTGACAACGCCGCAGGCACATTATGAGTATAATCTGGCAGCCTTGAAGGCAGGCAAGCATGTCTACACGGAGAAGCCGCTGGCGATGACGTTTGAGCAGGGCAGGGAGCTTGTTTCGCTCGCCAAGGAGAAGGGACTGCTGATTGGCTGTGCGCCGGACACCTTTCTCGGCGGCCGCTTGCAGAACATCCGCGAGCTGATCGACAGCGGCAGACTGGGCCGCATCACGGGCGGCGGCGCGTGGTTTGTCGGTCATGGTCACGAGTTCCATCATCCGGCTCCGGCATTCTTCTATCAGCCGGGTGCGGGTCCACTGTACGATATGGGGCCGTACTACGTCACCGCGCTGCTCAGCCTGCTCGGCCCGGTAAAGCGCGTCTGCGCAATGGCCACCAAGGCAGGGGAGACGCGAACTGTGCCGTCCGGCCCGAGCAAGGGACAGGTGCTGCCGGTGGACGTGGATACTCATATCAACGCGATTCTCGAGTTTGTGTGCGGGGCACAGGTGACGCTGACCTGCAGTTTTGACGTCTGGGATTCCGAGCTGCCGCGCATGGAGATTTACGGTACCGAGGGCACGGTGCTCATTGATGAAAAGGATCCGATTTCCGGTCCCAACCTGTTCGGCGGCGATACGCTCATGCGCACGCCCGACCAGTACCGCTGGGCGGATGCCGAACGCCGTCCGGAGAACGTAAACGCGCCGTGGCCGGTCGTACCGAACAGCCATCCGTACAATTCGGTCAGCCACGCCGAGAACCCGCGCGGTATCGGTCTGGTGGATCTCGTCTACGCGCTCGAGGAAGGCCGCAAGCCGCGTGCCTCCGGCGAGATGGCGCTGCATTCGCTTGAGGTGATGGAGTGCATCCTCAAGAGTGCACATGAGCACGTCTTCTGTGAGCCAACAACTACATTTGAGCAACCGAAGCCGCTTGATTGGCAGTAATTGAAGTAAAAGCCAGAGAAGAATTTTTCATTCTCAATTACACCGCATGCCTACCTGAAAAAGACACCCCGAAGGGTGTCTTTTTTATTCCGCAAAGTCCCATTGTGCCGTTGCCTTCGGTGGTGATGCAGGTCAGATCATCGCGGACATACAGCACGACATCGGGTTGATAATCAGCGATATAATCAAGAATATTCTCGCCGTCATAGTGGCGGTAATCCAGACTGCGCATTTCATCGCACGAGGTATACAGGATACCCTCCAAGGGGTTGGTGAACGAATCGCCGACGACGAGCACACGGGGCAGGCCGGGACGGTTTGTCTTAATAATGGTTTCGCCAATGTCGCCGCCCATGTAGTAATCATACACGTTGTTGAAATTCTCGTTGACCACCGTGCTGGCAACCGGCTTGTCATTATCCGTGCGGGTGAAGGGCACGGGCGTGCCAAGCGTGAAGCGGTACAGCTTGTCATCCGTGGGGTACTCGCCGAGCAGCTTGCGGGAACGGGAGCCGAGAAACTGCCGTTCGATCGGCTCGATGGTCACATCGGTGGTGACAGGTGCGTCTATGCCGAGCGTCTGCAAGTGCTCCATGGTGCGCAGATAGGTCTCATACGCACCGTACAAGTTGTAGTGATGGTCGGTTTTGCTGTAATATTTCTCCGGATCGGTGCAGAGATATTCAGCCATGTTCAGGCAGTCAATGCCGCGCGCATCCAGTCCGGCGAGGAAGTCCGTGCGCATAGAATCATCCGTGTAGGTGCCGGACGTGAGGTACGACGGATATTTGTACCGCAAAGCACTGCTCTGCTCGGGAATGGACAGATAGACGAACTTTGCACCGACAGTCTCACACGCCGCGCTCACCTGCGAGAGCGCATCCAGTACGGTCTGCATATTTTCATGGTCATAATCGGTGCGCGGCCTGCCGTGATAGGGCAGCAGCGTATCGCCTGCGATAACCGTGTTGCTGACGACCGGATTGTGCAGCGCAAGCTCCTTTGCGGACGTTCAGCCGCAGCAGCGGAACACGGTAGGCAAAGTGGTCGCTGATATAGGTCTCTACATTGGAGAAAAACGTGCCGTCCAGCACGGTCTCGACGCTCGGCACTGGAAAGACCGCCAGCCTGCGGTTTTCGTAAAACGAGCCTTTTTCCTTCGGGCTGAATACACTGACAGCCGAAAAAAACGGCCAGTGTGCCGCAGAACAGAACGGTTTTGACAATATGCTTTGCATTTTTCATGGTCTCAGCCTCCTCAGAAACGGAAGTAGATAAACGGGTTATAGCTGCTGGCAAGCAGGCGCATCAGGCACAGCGTGAACAAGACAGCCAGCACCGGAAATTCCAGTACACGCCATATACGGGTGGACTTGAGACGCGGGAACACCGGCGCGGACAGTACAACACCGAACAGCAGGTACGGCCAGAACCGCAGCAGATATTCGATTACGAACCGATTGAGCGGCACCGTCGAAGTGAACATGCTGCCGAGGTACTGCACCGCCAGTCCCATCGAATCGCTGCGGAAGAACACCCAGCCGATGACGATGAAAAACAGCGCGTAGAGGTGCTGCAGCACGGACGGCAGGCGCGTAATCCATTCGGCGAGGAATTTCTTTTCCAGAATGAGCAGCACGCCAAAGTACAGACCCCACGCCATAAATGTCCAGTTAGCGCCGTGCCAGAAGCCGGTCAGCGTCCATACGGCGAGCAGATTGAAAATGTGCCGTGCGGGCGGGCACCGGTTGCCGCCCAGCGGAATGTACACATAGTCGCGGAACCAGGTGGACAGCGAGATATGCCAGCGGCGCCAGAACTCGGTGACCGACTTGCTGATGTACGGATAGTTGAAGTTTTCGAGAAACTCGAAGCCGAACATTTTGCCGAGACCGATCGCCATATCCGAGTAGCCGGAGAAATCGAAGTAAATCTGCAGCGTGTAGCCGATCGCGCCCATCCACGCACCGGCGGCAGACAGCTCGTTCGGTGCATATTTGAATACGCCGTCCGCAATCTGCGCGAACACATTGGACAGCAGTACCTTTTTGCTGAGACCGAACAGAAAGCGGCTGATGCCCTCGGAAAACTGCGCAAACGAGTGCTTGCGCACGGCAAGCTGCACGTTGACATCGTGGTAGCGTACGATCGGGCCTGCAATCAGCTGCGGGAACATGGAGACGTACAGCGCCAGCGAAAACGGATCGTGCTGCGGCGGAACCTCTCGGCGGTATACGTCAATGACGTAGCTGAGCGCCTGAAACGTGTAAAATGAAATGCCAATCGGCATGACGATATCCGGCACCGGAATACCCAGTTCGAACAGGCTGTCTGCCGTGCTGATGAAGAAATTCAGATACTTGAATACACCCAGCAGGCTCAGATTGGCGATAACACACAAAATGAGCAGCGGTTTTCTGTATGTACTGCGCATGGACAGACCGAACAGGTAATTCATCAGTATCGAAAAAATCAGCATGCCGATCAGTCTGGGTTCTCCGTAAAAATAGAAGAACAGGCTGAACAGAAGCAGCACCGCGTTCCGCACGCGGATAAATTTCTGCGGCACGATATAATAGCAGAACAGCGCTGCCGGTAAAAAAGAAAAACAGAAAAAAAAATCAAACTGCTGAAAACCATGTAGCAAACATCCCTGTATGATAAAATTGCTGTCAGAAAGGCAAAGCAACCGACAAAAAGCACCTTTAGTTTACCATGCTCTGCGCAGATTTGCAATCATGAGCCAGATAGCTGCATCGTTTCTGAATTGTTGTTTACTTTTTTCCAAGAACCATGCTATATTAAGGATAGGCTATTGGCTGTTTCAATCAAAAGGAGGAAGACAATATGAAAAAGATGAGAATCGCACTGGCATCCATGCTGGTTGCTGCCGGTATCACGGCAACAGCTGGTGCGGCGAACTTCACAAACTGTGCGGACCGCCTGAAGGACGTGGGACTGTTCCAGGGCACTAATCAGGGTTACCAGTGACAAGGCACCTACCCGTGCCGAGGCTTCGGCAATGCTGGTCCGTCTGCTGGGCAAGGAGGCTGAGGCGGAGAAGCTGACCTACACCGCGCCGTTTACCGATCTGAAGGGCTGGGAAAAGCCGTATGTGCAGTACCTGTACGACAACGGCCTTGCCAACGGCATGAGTGCGACTGCCTATAACCCGACCGGCAAGTGCTCTGCACAGATGTATACCACATTCCTGCTGCGCGCACTCGGCTACTCGGATGCCAAGGGCGATTTTACCTATGCCAAAGCACTGGATTTCGGTGAGCAGGTTGGTCTGGTTGACGATATCAACTGCAGCACCAAGAATTTCCTGCGTGACAACGTAGTTGCAATGAGCCTGACCGCGCTTGATACCGATGTCAAGGGCAGTGACAGCATTCTGCTCGATAAGCTAGTTGCAGACGGTGCGGTTGACAAGACCAAGGCTGCTTCTCTGGGCGCATTTTTCGCAGATGCGGACGCATTCAACACCGCTGCGGAGAACACCTCGGCGGAGTCCAAGATGGCTATGGATATGAACATCAAGGCAAGCGTTAAACTTGGCACCACCAAGCTGCTCGATATGTCCATGCCGATGACGATTAAGACCAATATGAACCTCAAGGAGCTGGACAAGTCCGTGATGGCATTCGGCGGCAAGCTGAACATGACGATCGACCCGTCTTTGGCGAACGGCGGCGATACCAGTATGTCGCAGGATATTAACTATTACTTCACCAATGGCACTTACTACATGGATATGGGTGCACAGGGCAAGTACAAAATGGCGATGTCCTTTGATGATGTGCTGAACGGCATGGAGATTTCTGCTATGAACAGCTCTGTTCCGGTCAGCGCGATCGAGAGCATTACCAAGGGCAGCGGCAGTATGACCGTTAAGTACAACATGAACAGTGTCTTCAGTTCCGACCTGTTTGATGAGCTGCTCGGCGGCATGTTGGACGGTGTTTCCATCAAAACCCGCGATATGAATGTTACCGCGAAGGCAGTCAATGGCATGCTTACCGATACCGCGATTTCCGGTACGGTTGATATTACGGCAGAGGGCGAGACCATCAGCGCAACTCTGAACGCAGTCGCTAAGGTAACCGCTACCGGCGATGCGGTTAAGATTACGCTGCCGACCGATCTGGACAGCTATGTCGATCTGCCGACCGAGATTAACTGACGGCTTGACAATTCCGCACCTTTTATGATAAACTTATTTCACTAAAATTTGTGTGGATTTTTACAGCATCTCAAGATGTTCTTTTTCGCCGCACGACCGGGATTCCGGCCGTGCGGTTTTTTTTTGCACAAAAAAGGGAGGAACCGAACGTGAACCAACGCTTTATGCGGGAAAAACCGATACTGCCGCTGCTGCTCTCAATGGCGCTGCCGATGGTGGTTTCCATGCTGGTGAACTCGCTGTATAACATCATCGACAGCCTGTTTGTTGCAAAAATAGGTGAGGACGCGATAACAGCACTGTCGCTGGTTTATCCGGTGCAGAATTTGATAAACGCGCTCGCTATCGGCTTCGGCGTGGGCATCAACGCGGTGATTTCGTATCATCTCGGTGCCGGTGAGACTGATAAGGCAGACGCGGCGGCGACGCGCGGTATTGCGTGCTCGGTTATCCATGGCGTGGTGAGCATGATCGTGTGCATCACCGTTATGCCGCGTTTCCTGCGGCTGTTCACAGATTCCGAGCAGGTAGCGGAGATGGGGACGCAGTACGCGTCCATCGCGTTTGCGTTTTCGGTGATTATCATGGTCGGCCTCGCATTGGAGAAGATTTATCAGGCGATGGGTCGCATGCAGGTGACCATGACGGCGCTGCTGCTCGGCTGTGTGACAAATATCGTGCTGGATCCGCTGTTCATCTTCGGTATCGGGCCGTTCCCGCAGCTCGGCATGCGCGGCGCGGCACTCGCCACCGGCATCGGCCAGCTGGTAACGCTGGCGTTCTATCTGGTGATATATCGACTGCGGCCGGTGTCCGTGCATATCACACGCAAGGGGCTGCACGGTACTCGAGGCATCACGGCACGGCTGTATGCGATCGGCATTCCGGCGGCACTCAATCTGGCGCTGCCGTCATTGCTCATCTCGTGTCTGAATGCGCTGCTGGCTGAGCTCAGTCAGGCGTATGTGGTCGTGCTCGGCATCTATTACAAATTGCAGACTTTCCTGTATCTGCCTGCGAGCGGCATTGTTCAGGGCATGCGTCCGGTGATCGGTTACAACTACGGTGCGGGTGAGCGGGAACGCGTCAGCCGTATTTTCAGGTAGCGCTTGCGCTGTGCGCGTGCATTATGATGATCGGCACTGTGCTGTGTCTGGCGTTCGCGTCTCCGCTGATGGCGCTTTTCACCGAAAATATCCGGACGGTGGTCATCGGTGCACATGCGCTGCGCATTATCTGTGTGGGATTTCTTGTTTCAGCGGTTTCGGTTACGGCGTCCGGCGCACTGGAAGGACTCGGAAAGGGTACGGCGTCACTCGTGATTTCGCTGTGCCGGTATACCGTGGTCATTCTGCCGATCACGGTCGTGCGGTGTAGGATTATGGGCGCGAATGGCGTCTGGCATGCGTTCTGGGTGACGGAGTTTATCTCGGCAGGAGTTGCATTGGTCGCTTGGAAGCGAGTGTAACTGCGCGGGCGCCTGCCGCGCCCGCGCGGCGGGCAAGAGGGTAGACACCTACGGTTTCTACCCTCTTAACTCCCGTTTCCCTTTGTTTCCGAGTCTGGCGCAGACCAGAGATCGGCGACCGCTTCGAAATAGGGGAACGGCAGAGGATTTTTTCTACCGTAGGAGAGCACAGTGTGCTCCCATTTCTTTACCTATTCGCAGTGTCAGATTCCGTTCTGCTACACAGGTCGGCTATTCTACGTTGGGTGCGGCATGACAGTGCCGCACAATTTGTTAGCGCGTTATGATAGATAGGGCGTCTGCGAAGATAAATTGCACCAAATGCCTAAATCCGTAGGTGCCGTGCGGTATAACGTGTTAAAGAATTGCGCAACACGGGTATCCCCCAGGAGACCCTCTCTTGCCCTGCGGGCAATTCACCTTGTGTTGCGCCTGCGTGGATTTAACCGTATGTGTAGCAGTACGCTGTCTGTGAACTGCGAAAAGGCGGAGAAAGACACGCTGCGGTAACCCGACTGCCGTTCCCCTTTTCGGAGCGGTCACATGTCGGTAATCTGCGCCAGACTATCCAAAAGGGGTGATTCACAAGAGGGTGGAAACCGCAGGTGTCTACCCTCTTGTGCGCCGCGCGGCGTCAGCGTACGTTCCCGCGCTCCGCAGAGCGCAACTCCCCCGCTGAGGTTCAGCGAAAAATTCCCGCCCGTTAGGGGCGAACACGCCTGCGCAGTTCGGCCTCGGTCAATCGGTGCAGGGAAACGACAGCTTTCCTATTGACACAGTAGGCATTCCCCGCTATACTTATAACTAAGCGAAAAACTGCACGAAAGGGAGAAAAAACTTGCTCAATCAATTTTCGAGAACCGAGCTGCTGCTTGGCAAGCAGGGCATGGAGCGCCTGTACAACGCGCGTGTTGCGGTATTCGGCATCGGCGGTGTAGGCGGCTACACAGTAGAAGCGTTGGCGCGCTCGGGTGTCGGCACACTTGACCTCATCGACGATGATAAGGTGTGCCTGACCAACATCAATCGCCAGATCATCGCTACCCGCAAGACGGTCGGTCAGTATAAAGTAGAGGCCGCTGCCGAGCGTATTCACGATATCAATCCGGACTGCAAGGTCAACGTTTACAAAACTTTTTACACGCCTGAGACCGCTTCTCAGTTCGATTTCACCCAGTATGACTACGTTGTGGATGCGATTGACACCGTAACCGGCAAGCTCGAGCTGATCGAGCAGGCAACCAAGGCCGGTACGCGCATCATCAGCTGCATGGGGGCGGGCAACAAGATTCACGCTGACAAGCTGGAAGTGACGGATATTTATAAGACCTCCGGCTGTCCACTCGCGCGTGTTATGCGCTACGAGCTGCGCAAGCGCCGTATCCGTAAGCTCAAGGTTGTTTACTCCAAAGAGCCTGCCATGACGCCAATCGACGATATGGCGATCAGCTGCCGCCAGAACTGTATCTGCCCACCGGGCACCGCGCGCAAGTGCACCCAGCGCAGGCAGGTTCCGGGCAGCACTGCGTTTGTGCCTGCTGTTGCGGGGCTTATCATTGCAGGCGAAGTTGTTAAGGACCTGACCGGCGTGGAGAATAAAGGATAACACAGGCAAAAACCGTCATCTCAAATGCAGAGATGACGGTTTTTTTATTCTTTGACAGTATTTGCAGCCAGTGCCGCGTCAAACTCCGGCCAGCAGCGCTTGAGGATAGCCGGTTTGCCCTCGGCGTTGATAAAGCAGTGGCGGCTGTCGCCGGTACAGCGTAGCGTGCCGGTTGCCTTGTCATAGACATCGTAGTGCAGCGTCATGCGCACGCCGTTGTACTGCGTGATAGATGCTTCGATTCGCACGGTTTCGCCGAATTTCGACATGGTTTTGTACTGGCAGGAGACCTCCAGCACCGGACCGCTGTAACCGGCCTCTTCAATGCGGTCGTAGCCAAAGCCGAGCTGCTCGAGCAGGTCCACGCGCGCCTCCTCGAACCAGCGGATGTAGTTCGAGTGGTGGACGATGCCCATGCCGTCGGTTTCGTAGTATTGGACTTTGTGGTCGTAGGGAACCATCTAAAACCTTCTTTCAATTAGAAATCAGTTCTGCTAATTAGTAATTAGTAATGGGGAATTAGTAATTAAAGGTGCTGCCGCACCAGTGCTTATCTTCTTAACTGGCGCGGCAGCGCTCTTAATTACTAACTACTAATTACTAATTAAGTATAATTGCATCCGTGAACAGTGAAAGCGCCTCTCCGAGGGCGCTTTCTGCACAGGCTTTACTTAAAGTATTTCACGCCGTTTGCAAACAGCGGCTGATACTTTTCGCCGTAGATATTCTTGCCGACGAACGGGCTGTAACGTTCGGTGTGGCCCATCTTGCCGAGGACACGGCCGTCCGGCGAGGTGATACCCTCGATGGCGCACATGGAGCCGTTCGGGTTCCACGCGATGTCCATGGACGGGTCGCCGTTCAGATCGGTGTACTGGAACGCCACCTGACCGTTCTTAATCAGGTCGTCAATGACGTGCTGCGGCGCTACGAAGCGACCCTCACCGTGCGAGAACGCGATGGAATGCAGGTCACCGACGTTGCAGGAGGACAGCCACGGGCTCTTCACAGAGGCTACGCGGGTGGTGGCGTAGCGGCTCTGGTGGCGGCCGATGAGGTTGAACGTCAGGGTCGGGTCGTCGCCGGTCATCTCGTCACGGATTTCGCCGTAGGGAACCAGACCCAGCTTAATGAGCGCCTGGAAGCCGTTGCAGATGCCGAGCATCAGGCCGTCGCGCTTGTTCAACAGCTCGTGGATGCTATCCTTGATGCCTGCGTCACGCAGGAAGGACGCGATGAACTTGCCCGAGCCGTCCGGCTCGTCACCGCCGGAGAAGCCGCCCGGCAGGATAACCATCTGCGCCTTGCGGATAGAGTTCTCGAGCTGCTCTGCGCTCTCACGGAGGGCATCCGCGGAGAAGTTGCGGACAACGACAATCTCAGCCGCGCCGCCTGCATTCTCGACCGCACGGGCGGTGTCGTACTCGCAGTTGGTGCCCGGGAACACCGGGATAACGGCCAGCGGCTTTGCGCTCTTGACTGCCGGAGCGGATACATTGCGCTCGGTGAAGGAAACCTTGGTCAGATGCTCGTCGGAAGCAGCTGCCTTGGTCGGGAACACGCTCTCGAGCTTGCCCTCGAAGGCGCTCGTCAGCTCGTCGAGCGTTACGGACTCGCCGGCAACCGTGATCTTCTCATCGTCGGTGGTATAGCCGACCAGCCAGTAAGCCGGGAGTTCGGATGCGGCTTCGATCAGGATGCCGCCGAAGTTCTTGAGGTACAGCGCGTCAGACGGGAAGGAATCGTCCATCTTAAAGCCAACCTTGTTGCCGAGCGCCATCTTGCAAACGCCCTCAGCGATACCGCCGGTGGACAGCGCCCACGCGGATACCGCCTTGCCGGACGCGATCAGGTTTGCAACCTCGTTCCACATGAACTTGAGCGTGGTGTAATCCGGCGTGCCGTCCTGATTGTACGGTGCATCGAAGAAGTAAACCGGATGACCTGCCGCCTTGAACTCAGGAGAGATGAGGCGGGAAGCGTCCTGCGGTGCGATTGCGAAGGAAACCAGCGTGGGAGGTACGTCCATATCGTCGAACGAGCCGGACATGGAGTCCTTGCCGCCGATGGCTGCCAGACACAGGTTCTCTTGTGCGGTGTATGCGCCCAGCAGCGCGGAGAGCGGTTTGCCGAAACGCTTCGGGTCCTTGCCGAGACGCTCGAAATACTCCTGGAAGGTGAGGTAAGCGGTCTCAAAGTCACAGCCCGCTGCGACCAGCTTGGCTACCGACTCAATAACCGCAGAGGAAGCGCCGAGATACGGGTTCTGCTCGGTGAAATACGGGTCAAAGCCGAACGCCATAACGGACGCGGTCTCGCACTGACCGTTCAGCGCCGGCATGGTGGCCGCCATGACCTGCGTCGGGGGTGAGCTGATACTTGCCGCCGAACGGCATGAATACCGAGCTTGCGCCGATGGAGCCGTCGAAACGCTCAACCAGACCGCGCTCGAGGCAGATGCCGAGGGTAGAGGCGTGGTTCAGCAGCTTTTCCTTCTCGGAATTGCCTGCCGGAGCGCAGGAGATGGACGGAGTCGGCAGTGCGCCAACCTCTGCGTCAACGTGCTTAGAGCAGCCGTTGGTGTTGAGGAAATCGCGGGAAACATCGACAATCTTGACGCCGTTCCAGGTCATGCACAGGCGGTTCTTGTCGGTAACGGTTGCGACAACAACAGCCTCGATATTCTCCTTGGCAGCTGCGGCAATAAAAGCGTCTACGTCCTTGCACGGACAACGACAGCCATGCGCTCCTGCGACTCGGTGATAGCCAGCTCGGTGCCGTCCAGTCCGTCATACTTCTTGGGAACGGCGTTCAGGTCGATGTCGAGACCGTCGGCCAGCTCGCCGATGGCAACGGATACGCCGCCTGCGCCGAAATCGTTGCAGCGGCGGATCATGCGGGTGACGTTGCCGTCGCGGAACAGACGCTGAATCTTGCGCTCCTCCGGCGGATTGCCCTTCTGGACTTCCGCGCCGCAGGTTTCGAGGGATTCCTCGGTGTGCTTCTTGGAGGAGCCCGTTGCGCCGCCGCAGCCGTCTCTGCCGGTCTTGCCGCCGAGCAGGATAACGATGTCGCCCGGCTCGGGTACCTCGCGGATGACGTTCTCCAGCGGAGCTGCGCCGACTACCGCGCCGATCTCCATGCGCTTTGCGACATAGCCCGGATGGTAAATCTCGTGTACGAGACCGGTAGCAAGGCCAATCTGGTTGCCATAGGAGGTAGCCCGCAGCAGCAGTCTGGCACAGCTTGCGCTGCGGCAGCTTGTGTTCGAGGGTCTCAGACAGCGGTACGGTCGGGTCACCCGCACCGGTCACGCGCATCGCCTGATAAACGTAAGAGCGACCAGACAGCGGGTCGCGGATGGCGCCGCCGAGGCAGGTAGCCGCGCCGCCGAACGGCTCGATCTCGGTCGGGTGGTTATGGGTCTCGTTCTTGAACATGAGCAGCCAGTCCTCGTAGTGGCCGTTCACGAGTGCCTTTACCTTAATGGAGCAGGCGTTGATCTCCTCGGACTCGTCGATATTCTTCAGGTAGCCGCGCTTTTGAGCACCTTAGCGGCGATGGTGCCCATGTCCATCAGCGTTACCGGACGCTTGGCAGCCTTTTCCTCGCCGTAGACCTCCACACGGGCAGCCATGTAGCGGTCAAATGCGTCCTGCACCATCTGGTCCTCAAACTTTACATCGTCGATCTGGGTGAGGAAGGTGGTGTGGCGGCAGTGGTCAGACCAGTAGGTATCGACCATGCGGACTTCGGTGATGGTCGGGTCGCGCTTCTCGGTGTCGCGGAAGTAGGTCTGCAGGAACTTGAGGTCGTCAAGGTCCATCGCAAGACCCATGTGGTGCAGCAGGTCAGAGAGCGCACTCTCGTCCATGTGGGTGAAGCCGACAACGGACGCAACGCTGGTCGGGATAGCGTATTCCACCTTGAGGGTAGCAGGCTTGTCCATCGAAGCCTCGCGGGTGTCCACGGGGTTGATCAGGTAGCCGCGAATCTTGTCCATGTCCTCAGCGGTGAGTTCGCCTTCCAGAACGTAGATTTTAGCAGCGGCAACGGTCGGGCGTTCGCCGCCGGTGAGCAGCTGGATGCACTGTTCGCAGGAATCGGCGCGCTGATCGAACTGACCGGGCAGCGGCTCTACCGCAAGGATGGTGTGAGCGCCTTCCGGACGGGGAAAGTCCTCGTCGTAGCACACATCAGCCATAGGCTCGGAGAATACGATGCCCTTTGCCTTCTCGTAGGTCTCAGGTGCAAGTCCCTCTGCATCGTAACGGCAGAGATAGCGCACATGAGTCAGGTTTTTGATTTCCAACAGGTCGTGCAGGCTAGAGAACAGGCTGCGTGCTTCGACATCGAAGCCGTTTTTTTCGGAATAACAACGATTGACGCTCATGATCGTGTTCGCTCCTTTATTGCATGATACTTCTATTCTACCTTTTTCGCGCAGATAAATCAATCGGTGAGGGCGACAAAATATTGTTGATTTCGATGGAGAAGTTTTCTATACCGTTAGAACAAATTAGTAATCAGGAATTAGCAAACGGTAATTGACGGTGTGGTGCAGCCTTCTTCTGGGTATAGCTCATTAAAAATGGAAACCGCAGGATGTGACAAGATGCAGCAGTGTGAAGAAGATGAAAACGTTATGTTATCTCCACTCCACACTCTTTCCTTTCAATTTCCAAAGAGGTGTGATATAATGTAAGTCAAGAGGAGGGCGACCGTGCATGCCGCCCTCGTATTCAAAAAAGACGGCGCCGTGCAAACCGGTTGAGCATACAGGCGCGTCTGGTATCAAATTATGCCGCGGAATACTCTGCGGTTACAGGAGGAACTGTCATGGAAATCAAGCTCTCACCGTCTATTCTGTCCGCAGATTTTGCAAATCTTGCACGCGATATTAAAATTGCCACCGATGCCGGTGCGGAATATGTTCACGTTGACGTTATGGACGGTCACTTCGTGCCGAATATCACCATCGGCGCTCCGGTGGTTAAGGCGCTGCGCAAGGCAACCGACAAGGTGCTCGATGTACATCTGATGATCTCGGACCCGGACCAGTATCTGGATGACTTCATCAAGGCCGGCTCGGATATCATCACCGTACACTACGAGTCCAACGGTGATACGCTCGAGCAGCTGAAGAAAATCCGCGCAGCCGGTGTCAAGGCAGCCTGCGTTATCAAGCCGAAAACCCCCGCTCAGGTGCTGTTCCCGCTGCTGCCGTATTGCGATATGGTGCTCATCATGACCGTTGAGCCGGGCTTTGGCGGTCAGGGCTTTATCCCGGAGTGCATGGACAAAATCAAGGCTGTCCGCACGGAAATCCAGAAGAATGGCTATAAGTGCGAGCTGGAGATTGACGGCGGTGCAAAGCTGAACAATACCGCCGACATCGTAGCCGCCGGTGCAGACGTTATCGTAGCAGGTGCTGCCGTGTTCGGCGGTGACATTGCAGCGAATGTCAAGGGCTTCCACGAGGTATTCAAGGAAGGCGCAGCCAAGGCAGCCTGGAGCAAGTAATCATATAAGTGTGAACAACCCCCAATCGTTAGTCTGTCTGACCGTTGGGGGTTTTCTAATAGAGATGAGGGATAAAATGAACGAACTGACAAAACGAATCGTTTCGTGTGTGCTGCTGTTGATAATCGGACTTGGCTGCTTTTTTCGGCATTTCGGGATGGCAGTCTTCACCGGAGACGCACCGGACGAGCATTGAATATTTAAACGAAAAGCAGGCGACTGTGATGAAGCTGACCGCGGCTTCTACGGCAGCATCTGCAGCTGTTTCGGCTCTGCCGGGAGACACGGGTAGCGCCATCGCAGAAAAGCTGGCTGATCTCACGTCGGACTTTCTGATTGTACTGTGCGCCATTATGCTGGAGAAATACCTGCTCACCATTACCGGATACGCGGTTTTTCGGTTTATTTTACCGGCAGTGTGCGTGCTGCTCATCGTCCGGCAGTTCCGCAGCAGCGAGATTCTGGCGAAACTTGCATTCAAGCTGGCGCTGTTCGGCATGGCGGTTTGGCTTGCCGTTCCGGGCGGCATCACAGTATCGCGCATGATCGAGGCCACCTATGAAACCTCGCTGTCGCAGACCATTGAGGACGCGCAAAGTGCAGCGGATGCTATCGATACCAGTGCGGGTTCGGACTCGGATTCAGACAGCGAAAAGAGCGGTTTCTGGTCGGGTATCACGTCCTCGGTGCAGAATGCGGTCTCCGGCGCGACGGAAAAGTTTGAAAAACTGCTCAGCAATGTCATGGAGGCACTCGCTGTGCTGATCGTTACCTCGTGTGTGCTGCCGGTGCTCGTGCTGCTGTTCCTGCTGTGGATTGTGAAAATGCTCACCGGGATTGACTTCAATCTGCCGAAGCGGAAATCAACGGAGTAATTAAGAGTGGAGAGTGAAAATAACGTAGCGATTTACCCTTCTTCACATGATTCTATCTTATTATTAAAGGTATACCATAGGGTACATTGGCCTGGCACATCGCCTGCAACTCATCTGCATAGACCTAAAGGGAGTGGATTTCAAATATTGTCAGACCTGCAAGGTTAATCCGCCTCAAACCGGCAGCTGTAAGACCCCTGTTAAAATAATAAAACCGCCTGAAAAGGCGGTTTTGGTTTTATTGTGTATTATCTATGGTAAATTAATGTTGCGGTGTTGCTTTACGCTGCGTTTCATCTGGTACATGCACACGCCCGCGTTTACAACAGCCGCCAGCAGGAACAGTACGACTGCGCAGAACTGAATAGCGAACGATGTATCCAGAAGGGCGCTGAAATCCTGTGCATATACGCGAACATTGTACTCGAAAATCTGCCCGAGCAACGCCAGTGAGCACAAACCCATACTGACCGCTGCAAATGGCAGCGCGTTTTTCGTCTGGCCAGTGCAATGAGCGGCAGTACAAGTGAAAGTATACCGCAGGTCAGGCTCCCCACAGAGCACATCACCGAGATTGAAATTGTAGTGGACATTTTTTGTCTCCTCCTTCCTTTGCGGACAGTATAACATATTATGGGTGGAATGGAAAGGACAATATTACGCAGCCAATAAACCCTCACGTTAATTCCTAATTTAGCATTGACAGAAACGCCCACAGAAGATATGCTAATCCTAAGAAATTAACACACTATTAAAAAGCGTTTTGAAAAGAGGTGCACCATGGCAGACGCAGGAAAACTCAAGCGGGAGAACACAGCTCTGCTATGACAGGCGATGCAGCATGGCTCTGCCGGCAAGAACGATCTTGCGCGGCTGACGCATCTCAGCTTTCCGACCGTCAGCCGCATTGTGGATGAGATGGTCGAGCGCGGAGAAGCGCAAGAGATCGGCACGGCGGCCTCCACCGGGGACGCTGCGCCATGCAATACCGGCTGTTCCTATGTCTGCGGCTGGAGCAGAACACGCTGCACTGGTTTGTGTGTGACCTCGACGGCACACCGCTCGAGCAGGAACAGCAGACCTGCTCTGGTGATGTGCGCGAACTTCTCGACACGCTTCTGATGCGTGTTAGGGCGCGTTACCCGCGGCTTGCAGCGGTGGTGCTCGGCTTTTGCCGGAACGATGCATAACGACATCGTCACCGAGAGTTTCGGCTACCCTGAGCTGCGGGGCGTAAGCCTTAGTGCGTATCTTCACGATAAAACCGGCCTGCCGTGCATGGCGGCCCGTGATATGCAGGTCGTGGCCGCAGGCTATGCGGCGCAGTACACGCCCGCACCGAAAGCCGCCGTGTGTATTTACATCGGCAAGCTGGGCGCAGGCGCAGGTATCGTGCTGGACGGAAAGGTCTGGGGCGGTGCCGCAGGCTTTGCCGGCGAATTACACTATCTGCCGATTGAACACAATCTTGAATACGCGCAGAATCACTTTGCAGGCGCGGATATGAGTGACTATTTCACCAAAGTCATCTGCGGCTGCGCGGCGCTCATCAATCCGGACAGGGTGGTGCTGTACGCTGACCCGCGTCTGGCAGATAAGGCATCGCAAATCTGCGTAAGCTGTGCGCAGGCGCTGCCGGAGCAGGCCATGCCGGTGATAGAGCTGTCCCGGTCCTTCGAGCAGGATTACACACGAGGGTTATTTACCTTGGCGAAAAAGATGGAGGAAACCACATGAAATACTTTGTTTTTGACATTGACGGCACGCTGATCGACTCCTCAAAGGTAGACCAGTGGGCGATGCGCACCGCACTTGCCGAGTTTGGCTATGAGTTCACCTACGAGCAGCTGATTTTCTCCTTCGGTATGCCGGGCAGACGCGCATTGGCGAAATTAAGCATTCCAGCCGAGCAGGTCGAGCCGATCATGGCTCGCTGGGAAGCGCTGGCGTATGACCGGTTGGACGAAATCCCGATGTACGACGGCATTCCCGAGGTGATAGCCGAACTGCGGAACTCCGGCTGCAAATGCGGCATTGTCACCTCGCGCACGCGCTTGCAGCTCGAGCAGGGAATCGAACCCATCGGCTTCACGCCGTGGTTTGATGAGATCATCTGCGCGGATGATGTTGAGCATCCCAAGCCTGCGCCGGACGCTCTGCTCGAGTGTCTGCATCGGTTCGGCTGTAAACCCGAGGACGCCGTCTATATCGGCGACAGCGAGTACGATATGCAGTGTGCCAAGAGCGCCGGTGTCAAGAGTGTCCTCGCCCTGTGGGGGTGCGTCGAGGCGGAGAAGCTAACGTCCGATCTCAGGTTTGAGCATCCGGCAGAGATTTTAACATTACGGTGAAAATAATTAAGAATGGAGAATGGAAAATGGATGAGTCCGCCCGATGGGCGGTAATTAAATAATCGCGCAATGCGCGATACCTCGTCGCAGCGCGGACGGAACTCACGCAAGGATAGCGACATTTTCAATTCGAATAAGAAAAGCCTCTCGCAACGAGAGAGGCTTTCTCTTATTCGCTCTTATGCAGCAAATCCATAAATTCCTCGCCGGTGATGGTTTCCTTCTCCAGCAGGAAATGCGCGAGTCGGTGCAGGGCATCCATATTATTCTGCAGGATGCCGATGGCCTTCTCATGCGCGGTCTTGACGGTGGCAATTACTTCCTCGTCAATCTTCGCCGCGGTCTCCGCCGAGCAGGCGAGCGCGGTATCACCCGACAAATACTGATTCGTCACGGTCTCGAGCGCAACCATATCGAACTTGCGGCTCATGCCGTAGCGCGTGATCATCGAGCGTGTCAGCTTGGTGGCCTGCTCGATGTCATTAGATGCACCGGTCGTAATCGAGCCGAAAATCAACTCCTCGGCTGCACGGCCGCCGGTGAGCGTTGCCACCTTGTTCAGCAGTTCATCTTTGCTCATCAGATTGTGCTCGCCCTCATCCACCTGCATGGTGTAGCCGAGTGCGCCCGAGGTACGCGGCACAATGGTAATCTTGGTGACAGGCGCGGAGTCGGTCTGCTTGGCAGCCACCAGTGCGTGACCGATCTCGTGGTACGCAACAATCTCCTTCTCCTTGGCGCTGAGCACGGCGTTCTTGCGCTGCGCACCGGCAATGACGGTCTCGACGCTCTCATCCAGATCGGCCTGAATGACACTGTTGCGTCCAAGACGAACGGCACGCAGAGCCGCCTCGTTGATAATGTTGGCGAGGTCAGCACCGGAAGCACCCGAAGTTGCACGGGCAATCGAGTTAAAGTCGATATTGCCGGACATATGAACATCCTTAGCGTGCACCTTCAAAATTGCGATACGACCCTGCAGGTCGGGCAGCTGCACCGGGATGCGCCGGTCAAACCGGCCCGGGCGCAGCAGCGCCGGGTCGAGCGACTCTGGACGGTTGGTCGCCGCCAGAATAACGACGCCTTTGGTGCCGTCAAAGCCGTCCATCTCGGTCAGCAACTGGTTGAGCGTCTGCTCGCGCTCATCGTTGCCGCCCATGCCTGCGCCGTCGCGCTTTTTACCGATGGTATCAATCTCGTCGATGAACACAATGCAGGGCGCCTTTTCACTCGCCTGCTTGAACAGGTCGCGCACCTTGGCCGCGCCCATACCGACAAACATCTCGACGAACTCAGAACCGGAAATCGAGAAGAACGGCACATGCGCTTCACCGGCAACGGCCTTCGCCAGCAAGGTCTTGCCGGTGCCCGGAGGGCCGACCAGCAGCGCGCCCTTGGGCAGCTTGGCGCCGATGGAGGCATACTTGTTCGGGTTGTGCAGGAAGTCCACGATCTCAGTGAGGGCCTCCTTGGCTTCATCCTGACCGGCGACATCGGCAAAGGTCTTGCCGGTCTCGGTCTCGGCGTAAATCTTGGCGTTGGATTTGCCGAAGCTCATCATGTTGCCGCCCATGTTCTTCATCATCTTTTTCTGCAGCCATTGACCGACCGCGATAATGAGCACAATTGGAACAACGTAGCTGATGAGCATGCTCAGCAGGGGAGAGGTCTGGGTTGGAATCTCGGCGGCAAACTTGACATTGGCCCCCAGCAGACGGCCGACCAGCTCGTCATCCGGGAAGATGCCAGTCTTGTAGAGTGCGTCCTTGCCCTTTGTCGTTCTTGGCCTCGAAGGTAATTTCCTGATCCTGCTTGTCGTAGGCGATGGTCTCGACCTGACCCTTGTCCACCATGGAGATGAACTCGTCGTAGCCGACCTCGGTCACCTGTCGCTGTAGCAAGCTCGGAAACAGCAGCCAGTTGAGCATCATAAGCACGAGCAGCATGACAGCATAATAGAAGATCAGTTTTTTGGGATTTTTCGCCCCTTTGGGGTTGTTATTCATGTGAGTTTCGTCCTTTCGAGTAAATCGTTGAGGTTTCGCTGCATTTTCTGCATCACACTGCACAGAGTTTGCATTTCCTGCTCGGAGATACCCTGCTGCAGTGTCAGCGCAAAGGTTTCGCAGCGGTGATGGAGCTCTTTGGCGGCAGCGTGTCCTTCATCAGACAGGTGCAGGTGCACCAGGCGGCGGTCGTTCTCGTCGCGCACGCAGTAGAGCAGACCGCGCCTCTGCAGTCCGTCTACGCTGCGCGTCACCAGCGGCTTGGAAACGTTCCACGCCTGTGCAATGACAGTTGCGGTGTCCTGCTCGGGCGCGTTGCGGTACAGAAACAGCAGCACGAACATCTCATTTGGCGTAAAGCCGCAGCTTTCGGTCAGCTCACGAAAGCAGCTGCGGTACAGCTGACCCGCGTGGAACGCATCGGCGGCAAAATCGTAGGGAGAGCCGGACATGCGGTGTCCTCCTTTCGGCAAACGGTTTACTTGTAAACTATAATAGACCGAAAGCGAGCGAACGTCAATCGCTCAAATGTGAACATTCTGAAAATTCAGACATTCGCAATTCTCCATCCGAAACCAAAAAGACGCCGAGAACCCTCTCAGCGTCTTTCTGCAGTTTACTTCATGGTACCGCGGGTGCCCCAGTTGGAGAACTCGGTGTACGTCAGGTAAATGCTGTCATCGTGCAGACCGGTGTGCAGCTCGACAGCATCAAACAGTGCCTCGGTCAGCGCCTTCTTGTTCTCGAACTCGGTCGAACCATAGCAGCGAACATCAACGTACGCCAGCTTGCGCTTCTCGCCTGCAAAGTACATGGTGTGGTTGTCGGAGATGTCAACCATCAGAGCAGCCTCGGTCTTGCCCGGAATCAGGGGAAATCTTCTGGCCGATGGTCTTCTTCAGCTCGTCCTTCTGCTCGTCGGACAGGGCCTTGGAAGTGGTAACAGCAATATACGGCATGGGTATATCCTTCTTTCTTTTGGGATTGGGCAGTACTGATTGCCCGTGGTTTATTTTATTGTAGCACATCGACCGCTGTTTGCAATATCGTAATCCTGCATAATTTGCAGTTGGGAAAGGCATTTTAAAATCAGCAGTTTTTGACAGTGTATTTTTAAATGAACTGTGAACTTTATCAAAAACAGGTGCACAATAAGTGGATTTGTGGTATAGTATTAACAGTGAAGAAGTACAGTCCATGATCGGGTGTTGCATATGAATATCAAGTGTACGCAAAATATTTACAAAAGTGCCAATGGTGTTTCCAATGTCACCTATTATATTCTTGTTCCCGAAGGAGTAGAGGTGCGCGGTATCGTACAGCTGTCTCACGGCATGTGCGAGTATTTTTCGCGCTATACCGCATTTGCGAAGTATCTCTGCGGACTGGGCTTCATTGTCTGCGGAAACGATCATATCGGACACGGAGCATCGGTCTCGCGCACGGCGGATCTCGGTTTTTGCCGCCCGCGACGGTTGGAAGTATCTTGTTGAGGATGTCAAGCACCTGACCGACCTGATGCAGCGCCGCTATCCCGACTTGCCGTATTTCCTGCTCGGGCACTCGATGGGTTCGCTGATCGCACGGCTGTACCTGCTCGATTACGGAGAGAAGCTGTCTGGATGCATTCTTATTGGAACAGTCGGCCCGATCGCTGCCTCCGGCAGCATCGTACATCTTGCGGATTCGGTAGCGCGCTCGCGCGGCATCACTATCGCAGCGGACTGCTGTCCAATCTGGTGTTCAAGGGCTTCAACAGGAAAATCAAGCAGCCGAAAACCGTGTTTGACTGGCTCAGCCGCGATGAGGCGGTCGTGTCGCTCTATCAGTCGGATGAAAAGTGCAATTTCGTGTTTACCGCGACCGGATTCCGCGACCTGTTTACGCTCATCACCAAGGCGAACAATCCGGTGACCTTCCGGAAAACACCGAAGGACCTGCCGCTGCTGTTCATCTCGGGTGATAAGGACCCGGTCGGGCGGTACGGTGAGGGTGTGCGCCGTACGGTCAATCTGTACCGCGGCAACGGCGTGAAGAATATCGAGGTCATCTTTTATAAGGATGCGCGCCACGAGGTACTCAACGAGCTTGACAGACTTGAAACCTTCGGAGATATTTCCCGTTGGCTGGAGACACACCTTGCCGCAAGGGCTGCAAGGCAGGCTGTCGAGCAGGAGCCGGAAACGGCAGCGGAATAAAATAAAACCTCTCAAAACGCTTGAGAGGGTTTTTGTGCTTTTAGGCGCGGGAAACCGCCTTGCTATGCTGTCTGCCCTTGAAATACCGTGCATTGAGCACTGCCGAGACAACGAGCAGCACGCCTGCGATCAGCAGGGTAGCAAAACCCCAGCGGATACCCGCGCGGTTGGCAGCGATGCCGATCGCAGCCGGAGCCATAGCCGCGCCGAAGCCGTTAAGCGTAACATAAATGCCCATGGATGCCGGATAGCGCGAGAACAAATCTCCGGCATTGGCCACCGTTGTGCCGTACATGCCGGACATGCACAGACCCAGACCAATCGTCGCAACGGTGAGAATCGGCAACGTGGTTCCGGTGACAAGCAGCACGAGGAACGCCGCCACGCCGAAGCACATGACCGTGATCATCTGCCACGGACGGAACTTCGCAGCGATCACGCTGCACGAGAAGCGGCCGATCAGCAGCGAAACCCACAGCAGGGAAGTGATGATCTGCGCAGCGTCTGCGGCGAGCACGCCGGAATCAATGTAAAAGCTGGTCAGCCAGCCCATCATGGAAGCCTCAACAGCCTCGTAGAAAAAGCAGAGCGCTGTGCACAGCCAGAACAGCTTTTTCGCGAAAAAAGCTGTAATCGGTTGCGGATTTCTGCTCGGTTTTTGTGGATTTATCGTCATCCATCTTCATAAACAGACCGAAGATAAATGAAGCCGTCAGCAGTACAATGGAAATCTCGAGCGCAAGACGCCAGCCGTTGTCACCGCCTAGCTTATGGCAGGCGAGTACGGCCAGCGGCGCCACACACGCACCAAATGCATACGCCGCGTGCATCATGTTGAGCGGGGTCGCGCTGCCGTTCGCGTATTCGCTCATTACGCGGTTGTTGTAATCCGTGATAGCGCCCTTGGAAATGCCAGTCAGGAACATGGCCGCCAGCAGCCAGACCGGCGAGCCGTTGGTCAGCAGCATGACAAAGCCGACCGCGAATACATAATACAGGATGAGGTACGCGCGTTTGAGTCCCCATTTGATGGCAGCCAGACCGGACAGCAGGCCGATGCCGAGATAGCCGATCGACTGCGCGGACAGCAGCGTACCGCCGATCTGGTAATCCAGCGCGTAGGCCGCGCGTAAATCCGGCAGCACGGAGCCGAGCATGATGGAGCTCAGTCCCTGTGCGAAATAAACAAGAAAACAGTTCCGCGACAACATAGCGTTTGCTGCGGCTCAGGGAAGATAAAAATGCTTTCATTGATGTGTCCCTTCAATTTGTGTGGAATATGCGGTTTTCTTTTTTTTGACCGCGATTTTAGTATAATCTCCTGCGGTGCGATGTGCTACTAAATTCTTGCGATTTACATCTGCGAAAAAGATAGCGTGTTTCTGCGAAAAACTGCTGAAACAGGCTGTAGTAGTGCAATCCTGTGCAGGGGTGCTGCACAGCTTTTATACAATCTTGCGATGATGGCGCAAAGAAACAGCGAACCGTTGCGGTTCGCTGTCTGCAAAATTTGCTTGTTAGATGCGGCAGGCTTCAAGAAGCTCGTTCTTGCAGCTCCACAGCTTTTTGGAGAGATCCACGAAGTAGGTCTGCGGATTCTCGAAACGCTTGATCTGATCCCACAGAGTATCAACCTCACGGATGCAGTACTTGCGGATGTCCTCAACATCCGGGCTGTTGTAAACGCACTTGCCGTGCTTGAACAGCTGTACGCGCAGCGGACGAACCGTATAATCGGTAACGATACGCTGCTTCCAGGTGTAGACAGGATGGAACAGCACATACGGCAGGGAAGCATCGATCTGCTCGTCGTGTACGGTGAGCACGTCGCCAAGTGCCTTGCCGGTCTTGTTGTCGAACAGGCGGTACACCTGCTTGAAGTGCGGCGTGGTGATCTTCTCGACGTTCTCGGAAATTTTGATCTTCGGGATGATCTCGCCGTTTTCGTCCTCAACGGCAGCCAGTTTGTATACGCCGCCGAATACCGGCTCGGACTTGGAGGTGATGAGCCGCTCGCCGATGCCGAACGAGTCTACGCGGGCACCCTGCACGAGCAGGTCACGTACCAGATACTCATCGAGCGAATTGGACGCCATGATCTGCATGTCCTCAAAACCGGCGGCATCGAGCATTTTGCGGGCCTCGATAGAAAGGTAAGCGATATCGCCGGAATCCAGACGGATGCCGCGTGCGCGGATGCCCTTCTCCGCTTCCAGTTCCTTGGCAACGCGGGATTGCGTTCGGCACACCGGACTTGAGTACATTATAAGTGTCAACCAGGAATACGCAGTTATCCGGATAAATATCCGCATAAGCCTTGAAGGCTTCGTACTCGCTGTCAAACATCTGCACCCAGGAGTGCGCCATCGTGCCGCCGGCCGGAATCTTGTAGTCACGGTCGGACAGAACGCAGGCGGTACCCTGACAGCCGCCGATGTAGGCAGCGCGGGCACCGAGGATAGCGCCGTCGTAGCCCTGTGCACGGCGGGAGCCGAACTCGAGCACCGTACGACCTTCTGCCGCACGCGTGATGCGGTTCGCCTTGGTGGCGATCAGGGTCTGGTGGTTGATGGTCAGCAGGATCATGGTTTCGACAAACTGTGCCTGGATCATCGGACCGGCCACCGTTACGAGAGGCTCGCCAGGAAATACCGGCGTACCCTCGGGTACGGCCCATACGTCGCATTCAAACTCAAAATCGCGCAGATAATTGAGGAAGGACTCCGAGAAGCACTTGCGGCTGCGAAGATATGCAATATCCTCCTCGGAAAAATGCAGGTTGTTGAAGTATTCAATCAGCTGTTCCACGCCTGCCATGATGGCATATCCGCCGCCGTCCGGTACACGGCGGAAGAACATATCGAAGTATGCGCGGCGGTTGCCGATACCCTTTTCGAAGTATCCGTTCGCCATCGTAAACTCGTAAAAAGTCAGTGAGCATGGTTAAATTTCTTTCGGTCATTGCGAAAAACGCCCCTTTGCGCACCATTTTTTGTGCGCTTTTATTCATTCCGTGCAATCTGTCTTGACACAGTGCATTTATAATATAATAGTACGTTTTTACAGAAAGTGCAAGCATTATTTATCAAATCTAAATTCATAGTATGCATAAATATACAATCGAGAAAATAATTATAAATTTTGCTTGCCAAATGAGTATGGCGGTAGTATAATAAGACCATCGAAAAAACGCAGAATGCGAGGTCGAAAAACATGGAAAAGAAATATAACAAAGTTGTTCTGGCATATTCCGGCGGTCTGGATACTTCGGTACTCATCCCGTGGCTGAAGGAGCATTATGGCTGCGAAGTCATCGCGGTTTCCGGCAATGTCGGTCAGGGCACCGAGTTGGACGGCCTGGAGGAGAAGGCGCTTAAGACCGGCGCGTCCAAGCTGTACATCGAGGACTTGACCAAGGACTTCGTTGATGACTACATCATCCCGACCATGAAGGCGGGCGCAACCTACGAGCAGTATCTGCTGGGTACCTCGTTCGCTCGTCCGATCATCGCAAAGCGTATTGTTGATATCGCGCTGAAGGAAGGCGCAGACGCCATCTGCCACGGCTGCACCGGCAAGGGCAACGATCAGGTTCGTTTCGAGCTGGCTATTCACGCATTTGCACCGCAGATGGATATTATCGCTCCGTGGCGTTTCTGGGAGCTGAACAGCCGTGAGAAGGAGATCGAGTATGCGGAAGCACACAACATTCCGCTGAAGATCAACAAGGAGACTAACTACTCAAGGATAAGAACCTGTGGCATCTGTCCCATGAGGGTCTGGACCTCGAGCTGCCGTCCAACGAAGCACCGATCAACAAGCCGGGCTTCCTCGAGCTAGGTGTTTCTCCGGAAATGGCTCCGGACAAGCCGACTTACGTTACCATCCACTTCGAAAAGGGCGTTCCGACCGCAGTTGACGGCGAGAAGCTCGAGTCCGTTGCCCTGATCGAGAAGCTGAACAAGCTGGGCGGCGAGAACGGCATCGGTATCCTCGATATCGTTGAGAACCGTCTGGTTGGCATGAAGAGCCGTGGTGTATATGAGACTCCGGGCGGTGCAATCCTGTATGCAGCACATGCAAAGCTGGAGGAGATCACCCTCGACAAGGAAACCTCGCACTACAAGAATCAGGTTGCTCTCAAGTTCGGCGAGCTGGTTTACAATGGCCAGTGGTTCACCCCGCTGCGCGAGGCGCTTTCCGCATTTGTAGATTCCACCCAGCAGACCGTCACCGGCGATGTTAAGCTGAAGCTTTATAAGGGCAACATCATCCCGGCTTCCGTAACCTCTCCGTACAGCCTGTATTCCGAGGATATGGCAACCTTTAACGAGGATGACTGCTACGATCAGGCAGATTCCGCAGGCTTCATCAATCTGTTCGGCCTGCCGCTCAAGGTTCGTGCCCTGAACGATCAGATCCTGTACAAGAAGACCGGTGAGCATTTCCCGTCTGTTGAAAAGTAAGTAAAAGTAAATCGTAGGGCGGCACGCCCGTTGTGTGCCGCCCTATGAGTGTTTTGTGAGGTAACATAAATATGGCAAAATTATGGGCAGGACGTTTCCAGAAGGAAACCGATCTAGTGGTAAACGATTTCAACTCTTCCATCCTGTTTGACTGCCGTTTATATAAGGAAGATATCACCGGCTCTATCGCGCATGCTACTATGCTGGGCAAGCAGGGCATCATCGAGGAGCATGAGGCCGAAAAAGATCGTCGAAGGTCTGAAGGACATCCTCAAGGATATCGAGGATGGCAAGGTGGAGTTCTCCCTCGACAACGAGGACATCCACATGAACATCGAGCAGCTGCTGACCGAGCGCATCGGTGATACCGGCAAGCGTCTGCACACCGGCCGTTCGAGAAACGATCAGGTTGCACTCGATATGCGTCTGTACGTCAAGAAGGAGATCAAGGAGATCATCAAGCTGATCCTTGGCTTTATGAAGGCGCTGACTGTAAAGAGCCGTGAGAATCTCGATGCGGTTATGCCGGGCTACACCATCTGCAGCGGGCACAGCCCACCACCTTTGCCCACTACATGATGGCCTATGCCAACATGCTCAAGCGCGACGTATCCCGCCTGCAGGACTGCTACGAGCGCATGGACGACATGCCGCTCGGCTCGGGCGCACTGGCTTCGACCACATATCCCATCGACCGCGACTTCGTTCGTGAGCAGCTTGGCTTTGCCCGCCTGACCGACAACTCGCTCGACGGCGTATCCGACCGTGACTACTGCGTGGAGCTGCTCTCCGCCCTGTCCATCCTGATGATGCATCTGTCCCGGTTCTCCGAGGAGATTATTCTCTGGTGTTCCTGGGAGTTCAAGTTTGTAGAGCTGGATGACGCATTTTCAACCGGTTCCTCCATCATGCCGCAGAAGAAGAATCCTGATGTCTGCGAGCTGGTCCGCGGCAAGACCGGCCGTGTTTATGGTGCGCTGACTACCATGCTGACCGTGCTCAAGGGTCTGCCGCTGGCATACAACAAGGATATGCAGGAAGACAAAGAGGCTGTATTCGGTGCAATCGACACGGTAAAGCAGTGCCTTGAGGTATTCACTCCGATGTTCTCCACCATGACGCTCCGCCGCGACAACATGCGCAAGGCAGCTTCCCGCGGCTTCATCAACGCGACCGACTGCGCCGACTACCTGACCAAGAAGGGCGTTCCGTTCCGCGATGCGTACAAGACGGTCGGCCGTCTGGTAAACCAGTGCATCAAGGCCGATGAGACCCTCGAGACCATGACCATGCGTGACTTTGCAGCAATTTCCAACAAGTTCGGCGACGACGTATACGACGCGCTCGACCTACGCACCTGTGTTGCCGAGCGTAAGGTCATCGGCGGTCCGGCTCCGCAGGAGGTAACCCGCCAGATCGACAAGATCGACAAGTTCATCGCGGAGGTTGAGGACGATGAAGCCTAAAATTTACATCGACGGCAAGGAAGGCACGACCGGTCTGCAGATTTATGAGCGCCTCGGCGGCCGCGACGATATCGAGCTGCTGCTCATCGACGAGGACAAGCGCAAGGACATCGAGGAGCGCCGCAAGTTCCTCAATGCAGCCGACATTGCGTTTCTGTGCCTGCCGGATGCGGCGGCACGCGAGGCCGTTTCGCTCATCGAGAACGACACGACCCGCGTTATTGACGCATCGACCGCGCACCGCACCGACCCGGATTGGGACTACGGCTTTGCCGAGCTTTCCAAGGCGCACCGCGAAGCCATCAAGAACTCTAAGCGTGTGGCTAATCCGGGCTGCCACGCGAGCGGATTTATTTCCTCGGTTTACCCGCTGGTAGCAAACGGCATCATTGCCGAGGACACCGCGCTTACCTGTGCTTCACTGACCGGTTACTCCGGCGGCGGCAAGAAGATGATCGCGGAGTATCAGGACGAGAACCGCGATCCGCGGCACGATTCTGAGCGCATTTACGGCCTGAACCTGCATCATAAGCACCTGCCGGAGATGGGCTACATCTGCGGTCTGACGCAGGCGCCGGTGTTCGTTCCGATCGTTGGCGACTTCTACAAGGGCATGGCGACTACCGTTATGCTCCCGGGCGTAGACGCACACCTTGTGCATGGAACGCTTGCCAAGCACTACGAGGGTCAGCAGCTTGTCACCGTGGCGCCGTTCGGCGGGGAAGAGCCGATGATTTACGCCAACACGCTGGCCGGTCACGACAGCTTAAAGCTCATCGTCTGCGGCCACGAGGAGCAGACCACCATCACCGCCCTCTTTGACAACCTGGGCAAGGGTGCTTCGGGCGCTGCCGTGCAGAATATGAATATCATGCTCGGTCTGGATGAAACGACCGGCTTAAACCTCTGATTTCAGCAGGAGGAAACAGTTATGAAGATTATCGAAGGCGGCGTTTGTGCCGCAAAGGGCTTCAAGGCGGGCAGCGTGCGCTGCGGCGTCAAGGAAAGTCGAACCAATGATGATACCGCGATCATTTTCAGCGAATGCGAATGCACCGCGGCTGCCACTTACACGATGAATCGCGTTAAGGCGGCTCCGCTGTACGTTACCATGGAGCACCTCGAGGATGGCGTAGCACGCGCTATCGTTGCTAATGCAGGCAACGCGAACGCCTGCGCACCAGACGGCATGGAGAACGCCCGCCGCATGGCAAAGGCAGCAGCTCAACTGCTCGGCGTTGCGGAAACCGACGTTGCCGTTGCATCCACCGGTGTTATCGGCCAGCGCCTGAACATCGAGTGCATCCAGGAGCACCTTCCGGAGCTTAAACTGGAGGACAATGCCTCCGAAAAGGCCAACCGTGCCATCATGACCACCGACACCAAGCCCAAGACGGCGGCTGTTGAGTTCACCATCGGCGGCAAGACCTGCCGCATCGGCGGCATCTGCAAGGGCAGCGGCATGATTCATCCGAACATGGGCACCATGCTGTCCTTCATCACGACCGACTGCGCTATCACGCACGAAATGCTGACCGACGCCTTGCAGGAGAACGTCAAGAAGACCTACAACCGCGTAACGGTTGACGGCGACACCTCCACCAACGATATGTGCATCGTGCTCGCAAACGGCATGGCCGGCAACACGCTCATCGAGTGGCAGGACGAGGAATATCAGGCGTTCTGCAAGGCGCTGAACGAGGTGAACACCCGTCTGGCACGCCAGATTGCTGCAGACGGCGAAGGCGCAACCAAGCTGGTTACCTGCACCGTTAAGAACTCCCGCTCCGAGGAGGCAGCTGAGCGACTGGCCAAGGCTGTTGTCGGCTCCAACCTCGTCAAGGCGGCGATGTTCGGCGCAGATGCAAACTGGGGTCGTGTACTGTGTGCAATGGGCTACTCCAAGGCGCCGTTCCGTCCGGAGTACGTTTCTGTGGCGTTCGAGTCCGCAGCAGGCAGCGTAGCAGTCTGCGACAAGGGTGCGGCTCTGGATTTTGATGAAGAACTGGCGAAGAAGGTGCTCTCCGAGAGCGAGGTTACCATTGCAGTTGACGTGAATGAGGGCGAGGACAGCGCTACTGCATGGGGCTGCGATCTTACTTACGACTACGTTAAAATCAACGGTGATTACAGAACTTGATTCTTAAAAACGAAGAAAACTCCCGATAAAGGAACGATTAGTATGGATACTCAACTTGATGCGGAGCTGCGTGCCAATATTCTGGTCGAAGCGCTTCCGTATATTCAGGAATATTACGGTCAGACCGTTGTCGTAAAAATACGGCGGTAACGCAATGATCAATGAGGAGCTGAAGGACGCGGTCATCCACGATCTGGTACTGCTCAATCTGGTCGGCGTCAAGGTCGTTATCGTACACGGCGGCGGCCCGGAGATCAATGAAATGCTGGGAAAGATCGGCAAGGAGAGCAAGTTTGTCAACGGTCTGCGCTACACCGATCGTGAAACCATGGATATCGTCCAGATGGTGCTGTGCGGCAAGGTCAACAAGGATCTTGTAACCCCTGCTCGAGAAGGCAGGCGGACGCGGCATCGGCCTTGGCGGCATGGACGGTGGTCTGTTTCAGGCAAAGCGCCTGACCGACCGTGCCGGCACGGATTACGGCTACGTCGGCGACATTATGGACGTAGACCCGGCTCCAGTCATCGATGTGCTGCAGCAGGGATACATCCCGGTCGTTTCGACCGTTGCACAGGGCATCGACGATGAAACCAACTACAATATCAACGCCGACACCGCAGCCAGCAAGCTGGCAGTCGCACTCGGCGCAAAGAAGCTGATCCTGCTGACCGACGTGCGCGGCCTGATGCTGGATGTCAACGACCCGACAGTGTCATTCACCGCCTGAAGGTGTCCGAGGTGCCCAAGCTGGTGCGTGACGGCGTGATCAAGGGCGGCATGATCCCGAAGGTAGACTGTTGCGTTGAGGCAGTCCGAAAGGGCGTTGAGCGTGCTACCATTCTGGATGGCCGTGTTAAGCATTCGATCCTGATCGAGCTGCTCTCCAAGGTCGGCGCAGGCACTATGTTTCAGTAATTGAGAATTGAAAATGGAGAATGGAGAATGATTCGCTCCGTATCTCCGGTAAAAGGTGATACCCTATGACTTACAATGAATTAAAAAGCGAAGAAAACAAATATGTAATGAACACCTACGGCCGGTTCCCGATTGCGCTGGACCACGGCGAGGGTGCGACTCTGTGGGACGTTGAGGGCAAGAAGTACATCGATCTTGCTTCCGGCATCGGTGTAAACTGTCTGGGTTATGCCAATCCGGCGATCATTGACGCAATCGACAAGCAGGCGCACAAGCTGATGCATGTTTCCAACCTGTTCACCACCGAGCCGATGGTTCAGGTTGCCAAAAAGCTGGTAGAAAAGACGCATCTGGGCGGCAAGGTATTCTTTGCCAACTCGGGCGCCGAAGCAAACGAGGGTGCCATCAAGCTGGCTCGTAAGTATTCGTTCGACAAGTACGGCGAGGGCCGCTACAAGGTGCTGACGCTCATCAACTCCTTCCACGGCCGTACCGTAACCACGCTGAAGGCCACCGGTCAGGAGCGTTTTCACAACTATTTCTTCCCGTTTACCGAGGGCTTTGATTACGCGGCTGCCAACGACATCAAGTCGGTACGCGCAAAGGCGGACGATATGACCTGCGCCATCATGATGGAGCTGATCCAGGGCGAGGGCGGTGTCCTGCCGCTTGACCGCGAGTTCGTCAAGGAGGTAGAGAAGCTCTGCCGCGAGAAGGATATGCTGCTCATCATCGACGAGGTGCAGACTGGTATCGGCCGTACCGGCAGCCTGTTTGCCTTCCAGCAGTACGACATCAAGCCGGACGTTGTCACTATGGCAAAGGGTCTTGGCGGCGGCATGCCGATCGGCGCTGTCATGGCGGCGGATACCTGCTGCAACGTCCTGACGCCGGGCACGCACGCAACCACCTTCGGCGGTACGCCGATTGTCTGCTCTGCAGCAAACGTCGTGCTCGATACTGTCGGTGACGGCCAGTTTCTGATGAAAGTACGCGAAAAGGGCGAGTACCTGCGCAACGGCATCCTGTCCCTTGGCTCGCCGAATATCAAGGGCGTGCGCGGCATGGGTCTCATGCTCGGCATCATCGTTGAGGAAGGAAAGCACTCCGTGTTTGCCAATAAGCTGATCGAAAACGGCGTTCTGGCGATCACCGCCGGCAAAATGCCGTTCGTCTGCTCCCGCCGCTCACCATTTCCAAGGAAGAGATGGATGAAGCACTCGCTATCATGGCAAAAAGTATTTTAATCAAAGTTTTTGATAATTAGTAATAAAATAGTAGTTTATGCAGTGGTTTGCCATCACCGCAGGGCGGGGCACTCCAGAGTGGCCTCTTTTGCGGCTTTGCCGCAATTCACCTCCTGACCTTACCCCGCCGTTTATAACGGTGTGCAGATGGTTTACACGGCGGCATGACCTCATGCCGCCCTACGGTAAGCCTTATTGCAGCCCAATAATTACCGACTACTAATTACTCATTGCTAATTTGCAGAAAGGGTTTATTACAATGAAGCATTTACTGAAGCTGCTTGACTGCTCCACTGAGGAGATCATCGGTCTGCTCGATCTGGCGGATCAGCTCAAGTATGAGAAAAAGCACAACATTTCCCATCGTCATCTGGAAGGTAAGAGCCTTGGCATGATCTTTCAGAAGTCCTCCACCCGTACCCGTGTTTCTTTTGAGACCGGCATGTATCAGCTGGGCGGTCAGGCACTGTTCCTGTCCAATCGCGACCTTCAGATCGGCCGGGGCGAGCCGGTGGAGGACACCGCCCGGGTGCTCAGCCGCTATCTGGACGGCATTATGATCCGCACCTACGAGCAGAAGGAAGTAGAGGATCTGGCAAACTACGGCTCTATTCCGATCATCAACGGTCTGACTGATTTCTGCCATCCGTGTCAGGTTCTGGCAGACCTCATGACCATCCGCGAGAAGTTTGCCGTTCTTGAGGGTCTCAAGATGTGCTACATTGGCGACGGCAACAACATGGCAAACTCGCTGATCGTCGGCGGCCTCAAGACCGGCATGAAGGTTTCCATCGCAACGCCGGCGGACTACCGTCCGGACGCTGAGGTTATGGCATTCGCAGAGCCGAACCCGAACTTCTTCATCACCGATGACCCGATGAAGGCTGCCGAGAACGCAGACGTTGTTATCACTGATACATGGGCGTCCATGGGGCAGGAAGCCGAGAAGGAAGTCCGTATGAAGGCATTCCAGGGCTATCAGGTCAATGATGAGCTGCTGGCTGCTGCAAAGCCGGGCTGCATGGTGCAGCACTGCCTGCCGGCCTATCGTGAGCAGGAGATCACCACCAAGGTGTTCGAGGAGCACGCAAACGAGATTTTCGAGGAAGCAGAAAACCGCCTGCACGCACAGAAGGCCGTTATGGTTACTCTGATGGGCAGCAAGGAAGACTGATTTCTGATAAAAAGCCGCTTTTCGCAAGGAAAGGCGGCTTTATGTTTTTCTTGCTGAAGTGTTGACAAATCCCTTTACCGGCGACTATAATAGCAGTATAAATAAATCAGTTCTGTTTCAGGGCGGAGTGAAAGTCTCCACCGGCAGTATACAGGCTTCGAGTCTGATAGTCTGCGAGCCGCAAGGCATGATGGGTTAGAATCCCAACCGACGGTTATAGTCCGGATGAGAGAAACAGATGTACCTATCGCTACGTCTGTATGCCTCTGGAGCAATCCGGGGGCTTGTTTTATTTATGGAACAGGACTCCTGAAAGGGAGAAAAACAGCAATGACAAAAACCAGCAAAATCACCTACACCGCAATTTTTGCGGCTATCGCAACCGTACTGATGTACTTTGAGTTTCCGATTCCGTTCATGCCGCCGTTTCTCAAGGTGGATCTGTCCGGCGCAGTCGTGCTCATCGGTGCGTTTATTTTCGGCATCGCTCCGGCGATCACGATGATCGGCATCAAGGACATTATTCATCTGACCCAGACCCAGACCGGCGGCTCCGGTGAGGTCGCAGATTTCCTGATGCTTTCCACGCTCGTTGTTATCGCCGTGCTGCTGTACCGCGGACACAAGAGCCGCAAGATGGCTGTCCTTGGCTGTGCAGCCGGATCGGTCGCTATGGCCTGTGTCGGCATGCTGACCAACTATTTTCTTATCATTCCGTTTTATTCGCAGGTTATGCCGTTGCAGGCTATCTTTGATGCGTGCAATGCTATCAACCCGTATGTGACCGGCATGCAGGGCTATCTGCTGCTTGGCGTTCTGCCGTTCAATCTCATCAAAGGCGCAATTCTGACTGCGATTACCATGCTCGCCTACAAGAAACTGAGCGTGTTCATCAAGTCCAAGCAGATCGAACTGCACCACTCCAGACAGCGTGTCGGATAAGTAAAAAACGAAGGTGCTCTCCATCAAACGGAGAGCACTTTTTTTGTTCAATAATCGGAAACAGTGCGGTAGCATCTATGATTTCGACAAAGATCTGTATATGAATTGACAAAATGCGTGGCCAAGATTATATCACATGCGTGCATCTAATAGATTCGGTCCAGTCAAGATTTATGCGCAAAATTATTTGCAGGCTCCGGCTGAGTGAAGTCAGCCGGCAATGAAGGTGTCGTCCAGCGCCGTCTCCAAGTGCTTCATGTTCATATATTTTTTGCTGCCCCACTGCGTGCCCGCCACATGGCGAAGCCGGGCACAGACCAGTATCAGAGCAGAGTTGCCGTCAGGAAATGTTCCCACCACACGGGTACGCCGGCGGATTTCACGATTCAGCTGCTCAATCACGTTGTTGGTATGGATGCGAGTCCAATGCTCGCTGGGAAAATCGCAGTAGATCAGAGTTTCCTCAATGCCGTCCTCGACCTTCTTGGCAGCCTCCTTTAGCTTCATGGCGCGCAGTCCGGCAACGACCGCTTTAGCCTTGTCGCGGGGCGTCTTTTGGCTGGATCGCCTTGAGCATTTTTGCTACAATTTTGACCTTGGATTTAGGTACAACAGAGAAAACATTGCGATAGAAATGCACCGTGCAGCGCTGGTATTTGGCGTCCGGGAACACCTCGCCCACGGCCTCCACCATCCCCATGCACTTGTCGCCGACGATGAGCTTCACGCCGTCCAGACCGCGGCCGCGGAGCCATTGGAAGAAGCTGACCCAGCTGGCCTTGGCCTCCTTCATTTCCTCGACAGCTCCCAAAACCTCACGGAAACCATCCTCATTCACGGCGATTGCCACCAGAATAGCTACATTTTCGTACTCTCCGCCTCAGTGGTAGCGCAGGTAGATACCGTCCACGTAGACGTATGGATGGCGTCCGCCCTGTAACGGACGGTTCCGCCAGGCCTCGATGTGGACATAGGATTTCTTGTTCAGCTCGCTGATGGTAGCGGGCGAAACCTTTGCTGCCCCACAACGCCTCGGTGATGTCCTCCACACGGCGCACGGAAACGCCTGCCAGATACATCTCGATGAGCGCTTCCTCCACGCTGCTCTCCCGGCAGCGATACCGTTCGATGATGGCTGTCTCGAAGGACACGCCCTTGAGCCGCGTCATGTGGAGCGTGACATTACCGGAGGTCGTGGTGAGGTTTTCAATTTGCGCAACTTATTGTACCTTATCATATGAATCAGGAAGAATAGCATGGATTTATGGAGAAACTAAACTGTCGGGTAAAATTAATATACAGCGCTCGTGTTTTTTTCGTCTTATTATTACTCATCAACGGCGTAGCCCTGTGGAAAGCTTCACGGAGCTTTTTGCACTTATAGAATATTTATGCGAAACACAGATAAATGAACGTATAGTTATTAAACGAAAACATCAGACAATATATATGGAAATGCCATAATAGAGAATTAGTAGTCGCTTTTAAGATAATAACATAAATATGCAAATATGAATATTCTGCCGATGAAAGGCTCACTGTATAAGCGGAGTAGACACAAAGAAACAGACTAACGACTGGCTGTGCCTTTATGGAAAATGATGAATATTATATGTCGAATTTTGTCGATTAAAACATTGACGCATATGAAACCTCATGGTAAGCTGAATAAAAATATATGTGTTCTCTGCGAAAAATTGTGCAGAGTGCAGTGAACAAAGCGCACGCAATCGTCAAATACCAGCTTGCGGGTCAGGAGGAAAACGTGAAACGTCTTAAAACGGCATTTTCGGTGGTCTTGGCGCTCTCGATGGCGCTCGGCATGGTAGTCGTTCCTGCGGGGAGCGGCCGACGGCACTTTATCAGAATGCGGTTTATCCGGAACGGATATGTAGAAAGGCTCAACCAACTACATCAATCCGAATCAATCGAAATGGTACACCTGTAGTTGAAAAGTCGATTACTGTTTCGATTCCAACTAATGATGAGCCATGTCGGGATACTTATACGGCAGATGCGCTTTTTGAGGATAAAACGGTCAATTCAGAGGCGTCTTGTGATATTGAACTGAATACTGCGGATGGAACTGCGGTTTCGTCTGACGGACTGGATGGAGTTTCTTTCAGGACAGAAGGCGGTCAATGGTTTATGTACGTCACAAGATTTGCAAAATCAGGAGCTGTCTATCACTTGACGGCTTCATGTATGAAGATTACACCTGAGAAACTTGACATCGTTTTGTGCTCAGCCGAAGAAAACACAGAGAAAAACCCCGGTTATTAACTGGTCTGCAGTGGCCACCGGCACATACGGCCAGACCTGGAATGAAATGGTTGATGTTTCCGGTTGCAGTGCAACGCTGAACGGCACCGAACTTTCCGGCACATTCGAGGTCGTAAACGGTGAAACCGTCCCGAATGTCGGGGACAAATATCGGCTCAAATTTATGTCGGAAGACAGCAAGTACACTGTGGAAAGCGAGGAGTTTTCTGCAGAAATTCAGCCGAAACCGCTGACAATTACGGCGGAAAGTGCAGAGAAAGTGTACGATGGCGAACCTCTGGTGAAAGATGGATACACAGCAGGCAAACTGGTGCCCGGCGACAAAATCATCGAGGTGAAGGTTTCCGGCACGCAGACGAATGCAGGAAATGCAGAAAATGTACCACATAATGCAAAAATATGCGGAAACGGTACAGATAAGACGAAAAATTACGCAATCAGCTATGCCAATGGCACGCTGAAAGTTACTCCGCGGGATATTGCAGACGCGCAGATTGATATGAAGCAGACCGAGTATGTGTATGACGGAGTCGAGCATAATCCCAAGCCAATCATCGCAATAGACAATAAAACGTTGAAAATCAACGTAGATTACGAACTTTCTTACACCAATAACAGAGACTGCGGTGCAGGAACGGTGACAATTACCGGCAAGGAAAATTATACCGGAAAAGTTGAGAAAACATTCCAAATCACACCGAAAACACCCGAAAAGGACACCGATTACAAGATTGCATTGCCTGTTGATTCGACCTACGACGGCAAGCCGTGTGAGGCGTCGGTGTGGACGAGAACAGGCGTTGGCGAGGTCACAGTTTGGTACAACGACAGCACAGCTTTGCCGGTTCGTGCCGGAACTTACAACGTGGCGGTCGGGATTGCATCGAGTGATAACTTTTCTGCGGTCGAACGGGTGAATGTCGGCAGTTTTACAATCAATAAGCGCACGATTTCCTTGGATACAACAGCGCTGAAAGTCGCGGACAAGACATGCAACGGACGCGATGATGATGCACGGATTAGCGGTTTGGCGTTCAGCAATCTTCCGGAAGGCGCGGCACTGAGCGAGGGCACGGATTACACGCTCTCAACACGGTACGCATCTGCCGAAGCTGGCGAGTGGGACGTGACGGTTACAGTTACACTTACGAATAAAAATTACACGTTAGAGGACGAAAACTGCACTGTAAAGGGTAAAATCCTGCCGAAAGCGGTCGAACTTATTGTAAGCGCGAAGGATGCAGTCTATACCGGTCTGCCGTACAGCGAGAGCAATCTGACCTGCTCGGGCACGTCCGCGCCGACATATCGCTACTACGCCGACAGCAACGGTGCAAAGAGCAATCAGCTGGATGGTGCGCCGATCAACGCTGGAACTTACTGGGTGGAAGCGTATGCATCGGAAACGAGCAGCACGGCTTCCGCAACCTCGCAAGCGGTTCGGTTTCATATTGAAAAAGCGCCGCTGTGTATTCGTGCCAAGGATAAAACCATAACCTATGGGGAAACGTTAAGTGATAATGGTGTGGAAATCAACGGATTCGTGAATAATGAGAACGAAACTGTGCTTTCGGGTCTGCACTATGCGTTTGACTATGCGCAGTTTAGCGATATTGGAACTTACACGATTATCCCGATGAATGCACAAGCTGAAAATTACAAAATTACATACGAAAACGGCGTGTTGACCGTACAGCCGAAGCCTGTTGAGATAAAATGGAACAGCGAGAGTATTTTCTATTATGATAGTACGCCGAAATCGGTCACGGCAGAAGCGATTGGCGCGGTGAACGGAGATGCGCTTACTGTCATAATCGAGGACGGCAGCCGGACCGAAATCGGGGGAGTACACCGCACGTGCGGTCGCTCTGGCAGGCGGAAAGGCGGGCAACTATGTGCTGCCCGAGGCACAAACCTTCTCGTTTCAGATCAAGAAGGCGCTCGAGACGGCAACTGTCACGCCGAGTACCGTTACTGCCGTAATCGACGGCCTGACGATTCGACTGACCGGCTTTGCGACCGAGCCGATCACGGTTTCTGCGCCGGATGCCGTGGCCGCGGGCGATACGCTGACCATCCATGGCGTGACGTACACGATCGACCGTTCCGCAGTGGATATGCGCCGCGCGGAGATCACGTTCGTGTTTGCGGACAGCAGTGCGCAGACCAACGTTTACGGCGCGGGAGATATCGGAACGGCGTTTCCGACCGATAGTAAGCGCGGATACACGTTTGACGGGTGGAAAATCGGTGATAAAACGTACACGACGCTGACGGAGGAAGCACTTACTAAACTGAACGGCACGCAGACTGCAGCACCGGTGTTCACTGCTCAGCAGAGTGGCGGAACGAGCGGCAGTGGCGGCGGCGGTCCGGTCCGCACGCCGACCGGTGCGGTGACTGCGGCTAAGAGCGAGCACGGCGAGGTCTCAATCACACCGAAAAACGCAGCCAAAGGCAGCACAGTGATGATTAAAGCTGTGCCAAAGGAAGGCTATGCGCTCAAAACAATCGCGGTTACCGACCAGAGCGGCAAGCCGGTCGCAGTGACGGAGAAGGACGGTCGGTTTACATTCGTCATGCCTGCGTGCAATGTCACGCTTACACCTATTTTCGAGAGACAGCCTGCTCAAAATGTGAGCTTCGATGACGTCAAGCCAACCGAGTGGTACGCCGATGCCGTACGCTGTGTTGTGGAAAAGGGTCTGATGAGCGGCACAGGTACGGATGCGTTCTCGCCGGATGGCACGACCACGCGCGGTATGCTGATGACGATTCTCGCACGGTACGCGGGTGCGGATACGACCGGCGGTGCAAACTGGTACGAGAAGGGGCATGGCGTGGGCGCAGTCGGCAGGCATTTCGGATGGCCGCGCGCCGGAGGCCGGCATTACACGAGAGCAGCTCGTTACCATGATGTACCGCTATGCGGATGTCCCTGAAGCCAGCGGCACACTGGATGCCTTTGCAGACGCAGATACCGTCAGCGCCTACGCGGTCGATGCTATGCGATGGGCGGCAGCGAACGGAATCGTCAACGGTTCACACGGCAGACTGAATCCACATGGGAATGCCACCCGCGCACAGGTCGCGGCAATGCTGATGAGGTTCTGTGAAAAGATGGAACGATAATACATTACGCCGCGCATGTCGGAGAACGCTGTGCGCGGCGTAAATTTTCGGGTCTAAAAATTTTTTGGAATTTTTTCAGAAAATGTGTTGACAGATTCGTAATTCTGTTATATACTAAACAAGTCGTCAGGGATGAGACGACAACGACCCGATGGAAGTTTAGCTCAGCTGGGAGAGCATCTGCCTTACAAGCAGAGGGTCACAGGTTCGAGCCCTGTAACTTCCACCAAACGAAAAGCTCCTAAACATTGTGGTTTGGGAGCTTTTTCTCTGTTTATTTGAATTTTTACAGTGTCGCAAGGGAAGCGGCGCTTTTTTTTTTTTGTGTGAATGCGGTTTTTTTGGGGTTTTTACGGGTGCAGGATGTGGGACTAAGTGTGGGAGCAAAAATCAATGGATAGAGACGACTTTTTTTCTGCGTTTTCTTCCTGCTCTCGGTCGCAAAACTGAGCACCTTTAACGAGGCGTTCGTGAACGCTTCATCGGAGAGGTGCGTATAAATATGCGACGTCATGGCAATCGACTTGTGCCCAGAAAGTCCTTTGCAACGTTGATCGGCACGTCGGCGGACTGCAAATCAGTCGCGTATGTATGCCGCAGGCAGTACGGCGTGAGATCATCAGCCACAACGACGTTTCCGGGTCGATTGCGCCGCTGGCCATCTGTGCGCCCATATCGAGATCAAGTGCCTGCTTGAACGAGCGCCACATCTGCTTCATGGACGTTTCGGTGTGCGGTCTGCCGGTAGTCGGCTGCGTAAAAAGATAGCCGCTACTCTTTTCCTCGACCTTGTGCCAGAGATCGCGCGCGGTCTTTACCCGGACGGAGTACCGCTTGCCATTATAGGTAAACGTTTTGCGGAAACATCCGTCTGATGTGTTTGTTTTTATTGTAAAACATCTTTGGTTGTAAAATAAGAGGGTAGAATGCACTCGCTAACGCTCATCGGTTGCAGCCGGTGGGCGTAATTTTTATATTTAGAACTCGCGTATCAGTACGCGCGGGATACCGATAATACGGCATCTTTCCGGGTCGGTGCCCTCGATCCGTCTGGGCGGGTGAGACGGGTTTCAGGGGCACAAGCTCTAGCCAATCCTAGCTCTGAACATAGTTGATGCGTTTGATGGTCATTTCGTCATCGCCATAGCTGATGACTCCGATCTCGCCGCTGTGGTTCCCTGGTGTTCTGCTTGAGCACCAGCACGATATCACCATTACGGAAATCAGGATACATACTGCCACCGCGGACATGCATAGCGCAGAAATCCTCCGGCTTGCGGCCCTTGAGATAGGTGTCGGGAACTTCGACCATTTTCTCTTTTGATTCTTTCTCCTAATGTCAGAACAAACACCCTTACTTTACATCAAACATTCGATTGGTTGTAATTAGTGTACCACCTGCGTGATTATAAATCACACAAGGAGGTGTAAAACATAAACGCCTGAACCTATCAGGAACTCCGTCAGGGGGCAAGAACGACCTGATGCGGATGTATTCGAACATGGTATTGCTGACACTGGAGCAAGTCGCAAAAATCTACGGTTTTACTGACAAGCACAAAGCCAAGCGCATAATCGGCGCACCGAGAGTGTCCGGCGAGCATCGCGTGATGTACTATCTTGGCGACGTTGCGACCGACATCGTCAAGCGGCGTATTGGCATTGTACGATAAAATACACAAGAAAGAAGATTCAATGTAAAACAACAATTTCGCAGCCAATCTGGCTGCAGTCGGGAAGCACAGCTGCGGCATCAAGCCGAGCAAGCGTCTTTACTTCTGCTGGACGGAGGAGTAGCTCGAGCAGCTGACCGCTCTGTGGGATACGACGTCAAGGAGCTGTGGAAGGGAAAACGTCTGCAGATACGCTATCTGGTTATCTGCGGCGGCGACGGCACCCGTCCGTCCGGTGAGCCGTTCGTCCTGGGAGTGCAAGGGGCACTGGGTCACAAGCAGAAGCCGCAGTGCGTGCATATTTCCAACGTCCATGCCGACCTGTTGCCGACCGATGTTTACTCCGGTATGTATGCTCGCGTGACCGTCAACTTCTTCCCGTATGACGCTTCCGGCAACCGCGGCGTAGGCTTCGGTCTGGGCGCGGTATCAGTACGGTGAGGACCTTGTGAAGAAGCCTGCCGAGGCTATGCAGGAGTAAAGCGAAACCCCTCCGAGAACTGGTTTTATGCTGGCTCCTGGAGGGGCTGTTTTATTCAGTTGCCTTCGGCGTATCTCCGTCAAAGATTACATGAGTAAAGCGGAAACGCTGCGTAACATCAGGGTACTTCTTGTGATCCACCTCGGAGGCGAACATATCATACGGCCGCGCATAAATTTTGAAGTCGCCGTAGAGCGCCTGATAGATCACCAGCGGTTCGCCGGTTTCTGTGTGCGTGGCGATAGCGAGTACCTGATACAGCTTGTTCTTAAAGTGCAAGTATTTTTCACCGACAAAAATTTTTCTTGAAACCATTCATATTTCCTCCAATCCTATATTTTTATTATAACAGAGAGGAGGGCAAAGAAAAAGAGCACACCCGCAATCAGGTGTGCTCTATTCCTGATGGTTAATGCGAAAACATTCCGAACTATGAAAAAAAGTTTGTATCTTCGCATTATGGTGGACTTGAAGGGGATCGAACCCTCGACCTCTCGGATGCGAACCGAACGCTCTCCCAAACTGAGCTACAAGCCCGAATATATGTGTCAAGAAAAGCGTTTTGAGCAAACTCAACTGAACAGGGAAGAACGGGGACTGCTTTCTGTACCGCTTCCGCTCCCAACTGAGCGAATCGCCTTAATGTCAGCTTCTCGCAAGCAATTTACTGATCAAACCGAATTCTATTCGTTTAACTCGTTAAACTACTCTTGACAATGATTAATTATAACGGTAGAATAATTTCATGTCAAGCACTTTTTCCGGTGCAAAGCAAAAACAGCGTGCAGCAGCCAGCTGTGCCAAAAGGAGAATTTAACATGAAAAACAGCGAAAAACAATGGAAAGATCGTAGCGCTCTGCAAGGGCCGCGGCTTTGTATACTCCGGCTCGGAGATTTACGGCGGTCTTGCAAACACCTGGGACTACGGTCCGCTCGGCGTTGAGTTCAAGAACAACGTCAAGGCAGCATGGCGCAAGAAATTTGTGCAGGAGAGCCAGTACAATGTAGGTCTTGACTCCGCGATCCTGATGAACCCGATGACCTGGGTTGCTTCCGGTCATGTTGGCGGCTTCTCTGACCCGCTGATGGACTGCAAGGAGTGCAAGGAGCGTTTCCGTGCCGACAAGGTAATTGAGGACTGGTGTGCTGAGAACAACTACGATCTCGGCAAGAGTGTTGACGCACTCAGCCAGGCTGAGATGAAGGCATTCATCGACGAACATGAGATCGCATGCCCGACCTGCGGCAAGCACAACTGGACCGACATCCGTCAGTTCAATCTGATGTTCAAGACCTTCCAGGGCGTTACCGAGAACGCGAAGAACGAGCTGTATCTGCGTCCGGAGACCGCACAGGGCATCTTCGTAAACTTTCAGAATATCCAGCGCACCACCCGTAAGAAGATTCCGTTCGGCGTTGGTCAGGTAGGCAAGTCCTTCCGCAACGAGATTACTCCGGGCAACTTCACCTTCCGTACCCGCGAGTTTGAGCAGATGGAACTGGAGTTCTTCTGCAAGCCGGGCACCGACCTTGAGTGGTTCAAGTACTGGAAGGATTACTGCCACAACTTCCTGCTGTCTCTCGGCATGAAGGACGAGAACCTGCGTCTGCGCGACCACGATCCGGAGGAGCTGTCTCATTACTCCAACGCTACCACCGATATCGAGTTTATGTTCCCGTTTGGCTGGGGCGAACTGTGGGGCATTGCCGACCGCACCAATTTCGACCTGACCCAGCATCAGAACACCTCGGGTGTTTCGATGGAATACTTCGATCAGGAAGCAAATGAGAAGTATATTCCGTATGTTATCGAGCCTTCGCTTGGTGCTGACCGTGTTGCACTGGCTTTCCTGTGCGACGCTTACGACGAGGGGAAGTCGTAGGTCAGGACAAGAACGGCAAGGACGATGTTCGTACTGTTCTGCGTCTGCATCCGGCTCTGGCACCGTTCAAGGCTGCTGTACTGCCGCTGTCCAAGAAGCTGACCGACAAGGCTATGCCGATCTGGCAGGAGCTGGCTAAGCAGTTCTCTGTTGATTTTGACGATGCAGGCTCTATCGGTAAGCGCTACCGCCGTGAGGACGAGATCGGTACGCCGTACTGCGTAACCGTCGATTTCGAGACCGAGCAGGATGGCTGCGTAACCGTTCGTTTCCGTGATTCTATGGAGCAGGAGCGCATCAAGATTGAGGAAGTTGCTGCTTATATCGCAAAGAAGATCGAGTTCTGATTTTTCGCTGCTGAACATTGATCATCAAAACCGCTGCACAATCCCTGTGCGGCGGTTTTCTTTTTATTTGGATGGCGAACAGGAAACACCACCCCAAAACCTATCGAAAAAATAGGGATTGGACCATCGGAAATTGGGCAATCTGCCGGAACGAAAAAAGTTTGTCGGAAAGGGTTGACAGAAGAGGGGGAGTTTAGTATAATCATAGCAATCCCAGTGAAATAATATGAATTTAGGAGACGCGGTTATGCGATACTACTTTGAAAAGCTGCTCCGCTCGAATTTCCGATTTGGGCGAATGTGAACCTTCTTTTTAGTACACGAAACGAATCAATCACTTCAAACATGTATATAAAAAAGGAGATTATTATCATGGCAACTATCAAGAATACCGAAAACTGGTCCTTTGAAACCAAGCAGCTGCACATCGGTCAGGAGACCGCTGATCCGGTTACCGATTCCCGTGCAGTTCCGATCTACCAGACCACTTCTTACGTTTTCCATGACAGCCAGCATGCGGCTGACCGTTTCGGTCTGGCTGACGCAGGCAATATCTACGGTCGTCTGACCAATTCCACGCAGGATGTGTTCGAGAAGCGCATTGCAGCACTCGAGAGGGCGGTGTTGCCGCTCTGGCTACCGCTTCCGGCGCCGCAGCGATTACCTACACCATTCAGGCACTTGCTCAGGCCGGCGACCACATCGTAGCACAGAAGACCATCTACGGCGGCAGCTACAACCTGCTGGCACATACTCTGCCGCAGTTCGGCGTTGAGACCACCTTCGTTGATGCACACAATCTGGAAGAACTGGAAGGCGCTATCAAGGACAATACTAAGGCGGTTTACATCGAGACTCTCGGCAACCCGAATTCCGATATTCCGGATATCGAGGCTATCGCAAAGGTTGCGCACAAGCACGGTCTGCCGCTCGTAATCGACAACACTTTCGGTACCCCGTACCTCATCCGTCCAATTGAGTACGGCGCTGATATCGTTGTTCACTCTGCTACCAAGTTCATCGGCGGCCACGGCACGACCCTCGGCGGCATCATTGTTGATTCCGGCAAGTTCGACTGGAAGGCATCCGGCAAGTATGCACCGATCGCTGAGCCGAACCCGAGTTATCACGGCATCTCTTTCGCAGATGCAGTTGGTCCTGCTGCTTTCGTAACCTACATCCGCGCTATCCTGCTGCGTGATACCGGTGCTACCATTTCTCCGTTCAACGCATTTTTGCTGCTGCAGGGCACTGAGACTCTGTCTCTGCGTATCGAGCGTCACGTTGAGAACACCAAGAAGGTTGTTGAGTTCCTGACCAATCACCCGCAGGTTGAGCATGTGAACCATCCGTCTCTGCCGAATCACCCGGATCATGCTCTGTACGAGAAGTACTTCCCGAACGGCGGCGCATCCATCTTCACCTTCGATATCAAGGGCGGAAAGGAAGCAGCATTTAAGTTCATTGACAAGCTGCAGATCTTTTCTCTGTTGGCAAATGTTGCTGACGTTAAGAGCCTGGTCATCCATCCGGCAACCACCACTCACTCGCAGCTGACCGCAGAGGAGCTGGAGGATCAGGGTATCCATCAGGGCACCATCCGTCTGTCCATCGGCACCGAGAATATCAATGATATTCTGGCTGACCTCGAGCAGGCATTCAACTAAGCTGAATATCGCGTATTCCTATTTTACCTCTTACCATTTGACGAGAAAAGACCCGCTGAAAGCGGGTCTTTTCCTATCTGTACAGCAGTTTCATCCCTCGATGATGGCAAAATGAGTGCAATTCTATCAATCGGCATAATACCACCTTTTCGGTTTGCAGTTTATATAACCGGAAAAGGGAGCTTTATTTTACAGCTGCGAGAAAACCTCGCCGATTGGCGCGTGAATGACCAGATCAGCACGGCGATCCGCAGGAGTAGGGGACTTATTGACCAAAACCAGCTTATTGCCGCGGTAATAGTCGATCAGACCAGCGGCCGGATACACAGCCAGCGATGTGCCGCCGATAATCAGAATATCAGCCTTGGAGATGTAGTCTACGCTCTTGTTGATCGTGTAGCTGTCGAGTCCTCCTCGTACAGCACGACATCCGGCTTGATAATGCCGCCGCAGGAGCATCGCGGAATGCCGGTGCCCTTGGCGATATCCTCAACCGGATATGGCTTGCGGCAGCGCATGCAATAGTTGCGCAGCACCGAACCGTGCAGCTCAAGCACTTCCTTCGAGCCTGCCTTCTGGTGCAGACCGTCGATGTTCTGCGTTACAACGGCACGGCACTTGCCCTCGCGTTCCCACTCGGCCAGCTTGAGGTGAGCCGCATTCGGCTTTGCATCAAGAGCCAGCATTTTCGCCCGATAGAAGCGATAAAACTCCTCAGTTTCGCTCAAAAAGAACGTGTGGCTGAGAATGGTCTCCGGCGGGTACTTGTACTGCTGGTTGTATAGACCATCCACCGAGCGGAAATCCGAATGCCGCTCTCGGTCGAGACGCCTGCTCCGCCGAAGAAGACAATGTTGTCGCTGCCGTCGATCCACTCTTTTAATTTAGCAATCTTCTCATCCATGATATTAGCTCCTTTCGTCGCTAATGAATTGAAAATTAAGGTATTTGGCACAGCCGAATAATTTAATGCACGCAAGAATAGCGGCATTTTCCATTCTCAATTCTCAATTTTCCATTATTTCGATTATTCGGTAATCGAAACTAAGCCCTCATGGCGCGGCTTTGCCGGCGTTTCCTTCTCGATGTAGCCAATTGCAGCGGAGCAGACAACGATGTGGTCCTCCGGTACGCCGTACTCAGTCAGCAGTGCACGAACCTCGGGCACGTCGCAGGTCTCGCGCAGCTGGTTGATCCAGCAGGAGCCGAGGCCAAGCTCGGTAGCCATCAGCAGCAGATTCTCCATTGCAGCAGCGCCGTCTACCAGAGCGTGGTGCTCATCCCGTTTGTAGGAAATGATAATGTTGACCGGCGCACCGTAGAAATTGTACTGCGGACCGCGATTGTCTGCCTCAGCGACGGCACGAGCCAGCTTGAGCGACTTCTCGGCGCTGTAAACAACGGTAAAGTGCCACAGATACTTGCCCATGCCGGAGGGAGCCCACTCGGCAGCTTCAACAATCTGCATGATCTGATCCTTCGGCGGCAGCTCGGACTTGAACGCGCGCGTAGAGCGGCGAGACTTGATAACTTTCATCAGGTTAGACATAGGGAAAAACCTCCTGAAACAAATAGGGATTGATATTTATAAATATAGTATATAGCATTCTGGGTGTCGTTTCAAGACAACATGAACAAAAAATACGGCTGCATCTGTAAATTATCTGTGAAAACAGCGGTTTATGTGGTATACTGATTCTAATTGAAAAATAATGCGGGAGGAATCTCTTACATGATCACTATCAGCGATCTTAGCTTAAACTTCAGCGGCGAGCCGCTGTTCAAAGATGTAAACCTGAAATTTACCCAGGGCAACTGCTACGGTGTTATCGGTGCAAACGGTGCAGGCAAGTCTACATTTCTGCGCATTCTGTCCGGCGATTTGGACCCATCCACCGGCACGGTTTCGATTGCGCCCAAGATCCGTATGAGCGTACTCAAGCAGGACCACTTTGCCTTCAACGAGGAGACTGTTCTCAACACGGTTCTCGGCGGCAACGAGCGTCTGCTTGAGGTCATGCACGAAAAGGATGCGCTCTACATGAAGGATCCGTTCACCGAGGAGGACGGCAACAGGGCTGCCGAGCTGGAGTCCGAGTTTGCTGAAATGGGCGGTTGGGACGCCGAGACCGAGGCCAGCCAGCTGCTGAACGGTCTGGGTCTGGATGCAGATGCCATCCTGTACACCGAGATGAAGAACCTCGGTGACGTCGAGAAGGTCAAGGTGCTGCTGGCGCGTGCACTGTTCGGCAAGCCGGATATCCTGCTGCTGGACGAGCCCACCAACCATCTGGATATTCAGGCAGTCCGCTGGCTGGAGGACTTCCTTGCCGATTTTGAGGGCACCGTCCTCGTTGTATCGCATGACCGTCATTTCCTGAACAATGTATGTACCCATATTGTTGATATCGACTACGGCAAGATCAAGCTGTATGTCGGCAACTACGAGTTCTGGTATGAGTCCTCTCAGCTGGTTCAGCGCATGATCAAGGATCAGAACCGCAAGAACGAGGAAAAGATCAAGGAACTGCAGAACTTCATTCAGCGTTTTGCGGCAAACAAGTCCAAGTCCCGTCAGGCGACCAGCCGCCGCAAGCTGATCGACAAGCTGTCCGTCGAGGAAATGCCGGCTTCGTCCCGCCGTTACCCGTGGGTAGCGTTTGACGCGGACCGTGAGGCGAGGCAAGGACATTCTCGAGGTGCGCGGCATCTCCAAGACCATCGACGGCGAGAAGGTGCTCGACAACGTATCTTTCATCGTGCGCCGCGGTGACAAGATTGCGTTCATCTCGGATAACGAGCTGGCAATGACTACGCTGTTCCAGATTCTTATGGGTGAGATGAAACCGGATGAGGGCAGCTTCAAGTGGGGTGTGACCACCTCGCAGAGCTATTTCCCCAAAGACAACAACGACTTTTTCGAGGGCCATGCGGAAAACATGCTCGACTGGATCGCACCCTATTCCCGCACGGATACACTGGAATCCACACTGCGCGGCTTCCTCGGCCGTATGCTGTTCTCCGGCGACGATGTTTATAAGCCGGTGCGCGTGCTGTCCGGCGGCGAAAAGGTTCGCCTGATGCTTGCCCGAATGATGCTGTTCGGCTCGAATGTGCTGGTCATCGACCAGCCGACCAACCACCTTGATCTGGAATCCATCACCGCAGTCAACAACGGCGTTCGTGATTTCAAGGGCACCGTGCTGTTTGCTTCCCACGACCACGAGTTCGTGCAGACCATTGCGACCCGTATTATCGAAATTCGTGAAAAGGGCGTTCTGGACAAGGAATGCACTTATGACGAGTTCCTTGAGTTCCGCGAGACCTACAAGGGCTGATGCCGGAGCGCTTTCGGCGCGGTCTGAACGGCCTGCTCGTGCTGCTGATACTGGGTGCGTTGGCATATGCCTCGGCGCTGCTGTTCGGCTGGAACTGTCCGATCAAATACTTGACCGGCGTGCCGTGTCCCGGCTGCGGACTGAGCCGCGCACTTGCCGCTCTGCTCCGACTGGACTTTCGTACGGCACTGCGGTTTCACCCGATGGTTTTCGTGCTGCCGCCGGTCGTTTTGTACGCGCTGTTTGGCAAAAAGCCGCTTTTCGGCTCCAAAAACCTCGAGCGCGTGCTGCTGTGGAGCGTTATCGTGCTGGATATCGCAATTTGGCTGATACGTCTCGCGCTGCATGACCCGCTGATTTTTTGAAGATTTCCCGCTCGAACTGTACTGCACGGTTCGAGCGGATTTTGTTTTATTCGACATTTTGTGCAATATGCAAAGATTAGCCGGAAATTTGATCGGGTTTTGCTGTACTTTTTCGTATGCACATGCTATACTGTTGCCAAAGGAGGGATAGTTTATGATGTTTGGAATTGACAGCCTGTATATTTGGCTGGCTGTCATTATCATCAGTGTAGCGGTAGAGGCGTTTACACTCACATTGTGCGGCATCTGGTTCGCTGCCGGCGGTGTCGCGGCACTCATTGCAGCCAGCCTTTCGGTCGGACTGATGGGGCAGTGGATTGTGTTCATCGTGTTCTCCGCGCTGCTGCTTGTACTGGTGCGTCCGCTCTGCCGCCGTTTTCTCGGCAGCCGGCAGCAGGCGACCAACGCAGATCGTATCATTGGACAGATTGCCGTTGTTACCGAACCGATTGACAATGTTCTGGAGACCGGTGCGGTGAAAATCAACGGAAAGATCTGGACAGCCCGCAGTACGACTGACGCGCAAATTGCAATCGGGACAAGAGTCACGGTTGTGGAGATCCGCGGCGTCAAGGCGATTGTAAAACCGAACCAACTGTAAAGGAGCGTTATTATGGATTATATTATTGTACCCATCATCTGGATTGTGCTGATTGTTCTGCTCATCGCGTTCATTGCAAGCAATATCGTGATCGTGCCGCAGGCGAAGGCGTATGTTATCGAGCGTCTCGGTACCTACCGCGACACATGGAGCACCGGTCTGCATTTCAAGGTGCCGCTGTTCGAGCGCATTGCCCGCAAGGTAACCCTCAAGGAGCAGGTTGTTGATTTCCCGCCTCAGCCGGTTATCACCAAAGATAACGTAACCATGCAGATCGACACGGTGGTGTACTTCCAGATTACCGACCCGAAGCTGTTTGCATACGGTATCGAAAGCCCGATGGCGGCAATCGAAAATCTGACTGCAACCACACTGCGAAACATCATCGGTGATCTTGAGCTTGACCAGACGCTGACCAGCCGAGATATCATCAACACCAAAATGCGCCCATCCTCGATGAAGCGACCGATGACTGGGGCATTAAAGGTAAACCGCGTGGAGCTGAAAAACATCATTCCGCCGGCTGCCATTCAGGAATCTATGGAGAAGCAGATGAAGGCCGAGCGCGAACGCCGTGAGTCCATTCTGGTAGCGGAAGGTAAAAAAGCAGTCCGCGATTCTGGTGGCTGAAGGCGAAAAGGAAGCAACTGTTCTTGCTGCAGAGGCAAATCGCCTTGCCAAGATCAAGGAGGCCGAAGGTGAAGCGGAAGCGCTGCTTACCGTGCAGAAGGCACTGGCAGACTCCATCAATCTGCTGAATGAAGCGGCGCCGACCGAGCAGGTTATCAAGCTGAAATCCCTCGAGGCATTCAGCAACGCCGCCGACGGCAAGGCAACCAAGATCATCATTCCGAGCGAGATTCAGAGCCTTGCGGGTCTGGCAACTTCATTCAAGGAAGTTATGACCGATCCGAAGCGTGAACAGCCCGAAAAGTAAAATTGCGTTCAAGTCCTGCAGACCGTATCCGGCCTGCAGGACTTTTTTTTGCACGCAAAATTGTCATTTGTGTCCGACTCGATTCTTGACAGAAGTGGACTGGAATGTTATCATAAGTTGAATAGATATGCACATATTGCGGGAGGGATCAAATTGTCGGCAAAGCATACAGACGCAGAACTGGAGTGCTGCGAGGAGCATATCGTCCATACAGATGCAGTTATGGCAGCGCGCAGCGCAATGCCGGCAGAGGAGATCACTACAGCCGCATCAGATTTTTTCAAAGCGTTTTCCGACAAGACCCGCTTGCGGATACTGGCGGCGCTCGTTTCCGCGGAGCTGTGTGTCTGCGATATTGCATCGCTGCTGAACATGAGCCAGTCCGCGATATCGCATCAGCTTCGTTTTTTGAAGCAGGCGCGGCTGGTCAAGAGTCGAAAAAACTGAAAAACAGTATACTATGCGCTGTGCGATGATCATATTCAGACCATTTTGGCACAGGGAATCGCGCACGTGCAGGAGGGATAAACGGAATGAGCGAAAATAACCGCCCTGATTCGGAACAGAAGAAGGACCAGACAACGGCGGAAGATATTTTAGCACAGGTCGATTCGATTTTAGCGGATCTGGAAAATTCGGCAGTAGCGCAGCTGTTTGCCGCTCCGGAAAAACCTAAACCCGAAGAGAATAAAAAAGCCTGAAAAAAGAATCAGCGCCGCCCGGCGAGCCTGAGCCGCCGGACAAGAATGCAGAACAGCCGGAAGCCGATACATCGCACCAAAGTGAAAGCGAATCTCCGGAGGCGGAAACGCCGCCCGAGGAAGCGGCGGCAGCTGAGCCCGCAAAGCCCTCGGAGGAATCAGACGCAGCTGAGGAATCGCCGGAAAATTCGGAAGACGAATTTGACGAAGAAGAAGATTCGTCGGATGAGACCGAAGACGAGGGCGACTGGGACGAACCGGAATTTGACGACGAAGGTATAGAGGACGAGCTTCCTGAGGAAGAACAATCAGAGGAAGCGGAATTCGAGCCTATCATAGAGGAAAAGCCGGACAGGCTGCAGAAGCTAAAAGAAAAACTGAAAAACCATGAAAAGGACAAGGCGGAGAAAAAGGAACAGGCAAAATCCGCACCTAAGGAGAAGCCTAAACCAAAGGATGAAAAAAGCCGGAGGAAAAGAAGCCGGAACCGTCAGTAATCGAAGCTCCGGAGGACGCGGACGATACCACCGGTATGAATTTCGTGCAGAAGGCACAGTACCGGGCGAAAATGCGTCGGCGTGAGCAGACCCGTCTGCGGCGAGAAAATGCACGCCGTATACAGGAAGGCGCCGAAGTGACCTATCAGCCGATGACACGGCTGGATATGCAGAGTGTAGGTGCACGGCTGGCTGCCGCGGCAATCGTTCTTGTGGCCGGAATCGCAATGGGAGATTCGAGCGCGGCATTGCCGCTCTGCCTGCTGGCGTTTTTTTGATCACAGCGCTGCCGATTGCAGCGCGTGTGCTGACCAATCTGACACACGGCTCGTTTTTCGATGAATATCTGCTCGTGCTAATAGCGTCTATCGGCGCATTCGCGCTCGGCAGCCGTGCAGAAGCAACGATCGTGCTCATCCTGTTTGAGATTGGCAAAATCGCAGGTGATATCGTTCTGGCATCCACCTATCAGGCGTTGCCGCAGCAGCACGATTTCATGCCGGAAAAGGCAACGGTCGTCAACATGAAGGGCGAACAGCGTCAGGTTCCGCTGGCAGATATCCGTCTGGGCGAGCTGGTTCTGGTGCACTCGGGTGAGCGCGTACCGATTGACGGTGTTGTGCTTCGCGGAGACGGCACGGTGGATGACAGCGTGCTTACCGGCGAAAACGTGCCGATGGCAGTTGATAAGAATACGCGTGTGCTGGCAGGCAGTCGGTATAACGGCTCTCTGATGCTGATTCGTGTGATCTCGCGCTACGAGGACTGCGCGGTTCGTCAGATTCGCCGCGTACAGAATGCAGCTGCCGAACACAAGGCAGCGTTGGAAAACAGTGCGCAGCGTAATGCCAAGCGCCTGGTTCCGGTTGTGATCGTCATTGCCGTACTGGCAGCCGCACTTCCGCCGCTGTTCATGCCCGGTTCGGATATGACCGGCTGGGTATATCGCGGACTGACGCTTCTCATCGCCTGCTGTCCGACCGCACTGGCGTTGGCTGTACCGCTTGCTTTTGTATGCGGCGGCGGCCGACTTGAGAGCGAAGGCGTTCACATGAAGGGCAGCGAAGCGATGGAACGGACTGCAGACCTGCGTCTGGTCGTATTTAACAAGACCGGCACAGTGACCACCGGCAATCTGCAGATTAAAAAGATTTATCCCACGCAGGAGTTCTCCGAAAAGAACTGTCTGGCACTGGCCGCAGCAGCCGAGCAGCTTTTCACAGCATCCGGTTGCACGCGCAATCGTAAGTGCATGCCGGGAAAAGCTGCCGAAGATCGAGGAATTCGAGGAATTCCCGGGCCGCGGCGTGCGCGCTCGTATCGGTGATCATGTTCTGCTGGTAGGCAACCGAAAGCTGATGGTCTCCGCGGTGTCAAGGGTTTGCCGGATATCGACGGCACGGTTGTTTACATCGCCTGTGAAGGAGAGCACATCGGCGTGATTGAATTGGAGGATACGGTTCGTCCGTCCGCTGCTGACGCGATCAAGAAGATCAAGGATCAGGGCGTTGAGCGTACCGTACTTATCACCGGTGACGCTGAGACACCAACCCAGCGAATTGCAAATGCCGCCGGTATCGATACCGTTCACTGCAGCTTGATGCCCGATGAAAAGCAAGCGAAGCTGGACTTTATGATGCGCACGATTCCGACAGACGGTACGACCGCCTATGTCGGCGACGGCGTAAGCGATATCGAGCAGCTCAAGATGGCTGATGTCGGTGTGGCAATGGGCACGCGCGGCTCCCGCTATTCAGCGGATGCGGCGAATGTACTGATTACCGCAAATGATCTGAGCGGTCTCGGCGAAGCTGTTCAGGTCTGCAAGAGTACACACGGAGTGGCAATGCAGAATCTGACACTGCTGGCCGCCATCAAGCTGGTGCTTGCAGTACTGGCGCTGATCGGTCTGGCGCAGATGTGGATGGCAGTTGTCGTTGATGCCGTACTCACGGCGCTGACTGTGTTCAATACGTCCCGACTGCTCGGCAGTAAGCCGGAAATTTCAGAGGAATAAGCAAAACGCGAAGAAAGTGTAAAGGCTTTCTTCGCGTTTCTTTTTTTTTGTGTACTTTCTGCGCGAAAACAGTCAAAAACAGTATGGTTTTTTCGGAAGGATATGATACAATAATCTGTATGAATGAAAATGGAGGAATACGTCTTGCATAAAAAGATGGAAGCTATTTTGTCCCGTGTACAGAAGCCGGCACGCTACGTCGGCGGTGAATGGGGCTCGGTGATGAAAGATAAAAAGAACGTCGATCTGCGATTTGCGTTCTGTTTTCCGGATACCTATGAGGTTGCCATGTCTCACCTCGGTTCGCGTATCCTTTACGGCCTGCTCAATGATCAGAAGGGCATCTGGTGCGAACGCGTCTGCGCGCCATGGATCGACATGGAGGCTGAAATGCGCGAGGCCGGTCTGCCGCTGTATGGTCTGGAGAGCGGTGATCCGCTTTATGACTTTGATATTATCGCGTTTACGCTGCAGTATGAGCTGTCGTTTTCCAACATTCTGAATATGCTGGATCTCGGCGGTATTCCGGTGCTGGCAAAGGACCGTACCGAACTCAAGCATATTGTAGCCTGCGGCGGTCCGTGTGCCTACAATCCGGAGCCGCTGGCTGACTTCGTTGACCTGTTCATGATGGGCGACGGCGAGGAGATCATGCTGGAATTTACCGATCTGTACCGCAAGGCCAAGCGCGAAGGCTGGTCTAAGCAGGAATTCCTGATTGCGGCAGCACAGATCGAGGGCATGTATGTGCCTTCGCTGTACGAGGTCAAGTACCACGAGGACGGCACGATTGAGAGCGTTACGCCGACACACGGCGCACCCGCACTCGTGCAGAAGCGCATCGTCAAGGATCTGGATACCATGTACTATCCGGAGTCCTTCGTTGTGCCCTCGACCGATATCGTGTTCGACCGCGCGATGATCGAGCTGTTCCGCGGCTGCCCGCGCGGCTGCCGCTTCTGCCAGGCAGGGCATACCTACCGGCCGCTGCGCACCAAGTCCAAGGAGGTGCTGCTCAAGCAGGCGCAGGCGGTGCTCAAGAACTCCGGTTACGAGGAAATCTCTCTGTCCTCGCTGTCCACCAGCGACTACGGCGACCTGTCCGGCCTGACCGAGTGCATGCTCGACTACTGTGAGCCGCGGCACATCAGCCTGTCGCTGCCTTCTCTTCGTGCGGACAGCTTTTCCGCCGAACTGATGGAGCGCGTACAGAAAACCCGCAAAAGCGGCCTGACGTTCGCATGTGAGGCCGGTACGCAGCGCCTGCGTGATGTTATCAACAAGAACATTCGCGAGGAGGACGTGCTACATGCCTGCGAGATTGCCTTTCAAGGCGGCTGGAATAACGTCAAGCTCTATTTCATGATGGGTCTGCCGACCGAGACATACGAGGATCTGGACGGTATTTCCGACATTTGCAAAAAGGTCGCCTATTGCTGGCGTGAGAACACGCCCAACCGTGCGCGCGGCGTGCGTATCACAGCGTCGGCTTCGTGCTTTGTGCCCAAGCCACAGACCCCGTTCCAGTGGGACGCGCAGGACACGCTCGAGCAGTTCCGCGAGAAGCAGGCGCACCTCAAGGTGGTCATGAAAACCAAGAATGTCACCTACAACTGGCATGATGCCGAGACCTCGGTGCTCGAGGGCGTTATTGCACGCGGCGACCGCCGTCAGGGCAAGGCGATTCTGCTGGCGTGGCAGCGCGGCTGCAAGATGGACGGCTGGGATCAGTGCTTCGACTTTGACAAGTGGATGCAGGCGTTCCACGACTGCGGACTCGATCCCGCGTTCTACGCATCCCGTCAGCGTCCGATGGACGAGGTGTTCCCGTGGGATCACATCGGCTGCGGCACGCGCAAGGAGCATCTCAAGCGTGAGTGGGAACGTTCCCGCGAAGCGGCTATCACGCCGGACTGTATGCACCAGTGTGCCGGCTGCGGCGCAAGCGCTCTGCTGAAGGGAGGCAAGTGCCATGTTTAAGGCTCGAATGAAATTTGCCAAAGAAGGAAGAGCCAAGTATATCTCTCACCTTGATCTGATGCACGCCATGCAGCGCTCGATGGCACGCTGCCAGATGCCGCTGTGGTTCACCGAGGGTTTCAATCAGCACGCCTACGTTTCGGTGGCGCTGCCGCTCTCGACCGGCTACCCGGCGAGTGCGAATTTCTGGATTTCAATATCACGGCAGAAGCCGTGCCGGAAAATGCGGTGGAAGCGCTCAATGATGTATTTCCCGAGGGCCTGCGTGCAATCGAGATTTACCCGCTTGCCGACGGCGGCATGAAGGTCGGTTCAATTGAATGGTCGCAGTACCGCATCACATGGGGTTTTTGAGGATGGTACGCCCAAGGGCTTTGCCGACGATGTGCGCAATCTGTTCCGCCGCCCCATGGTCGAGATCGTCAAGCGTTCCAAGCGCGGCGAAAAGACGGTCAATATGCGTGAGCTGATGCGCGATCTGACCGTTACTGACGGCCCTGATGAGGTGACCGCTGTTGTCACCACCGCTGCCGGCAATAACAACATGAGTCCGGAATATCTGACTCGTGCCATTCGGCAGTATCTGCCGCAGTACGAGATTCCGTTCAGCGCGTACCACCGCATGAACGTGTTTACTTCTGACGGCACTCCATTTCGATAAAAGGAGAGTTTCATGGCAACCCAGAATGTTTCCGAAGAACAACTGCAATCGCAGTTTACCTATATTGACGCAGTAGCCCGCCTATTGGGGGACAAGCGCCCCAAAGCCTATACGCATACGTTCGGCTGCCAGCAGAACGAGGCGGATTCCGAACGTATCCGCGGGATGCTGTCCGAAATGGGCTACGAAATGACCGATACGCCCGACGAGGCAGATTTTATTCTGTTCAACACCTGTGCTGTGCTTGAGCATGCCGAGGATCGTGCGTTCGGCAACGTCGGCGCACTCCGCCATCTGAAAAAGGAGCGCCCGGGCATTGTTATTGCAATGTGCGGCTGCATGTCCCAGCAGGAGAAAAACGTCGAGAAGATTAAGAAAAGCTATCCGCAGGTAAATCTTCCTGTTCGGCACGCATGCGCTCTGGCGATTTCCGTCGTTGCTGTACCGCGTGCTGACCGAGAAAAAAGCGCGTGTTCGACATCGGCGGCGAGGATGATATCGCCGCAGGTCTGCCGGTGCTGCGTGCCACAGGGAGCAAAGGCGTGGCTGTCCATCATGTACGGCTGCAACAATTTCTGCACCTACTGCATCGTGCCGTATGTGCGCGGCAGCAGAGCGCAGCCGCCGACCGGAGGAGATCGAGAAAGAACTGCGTGAGCTGGTCGCGGCGGGTTACAAGGAGATTACGCTGCTCGGCCAGAACGTCAACTCCTATGGTAAGGATCTCGGCATTGACGTGGATTTTGCCGATCTTCTGCGCCGTCTTAACGCCGTGCCCGGCGGTTTCTGGCTGCGCTTTATGACAAGCCACCCGAAGGACGCGTCTCCCAAGCTGTTCTCTGCTATGGCGGCAGAGTGCGATAAGGTTGCAAAGCAGCTGCATCTGCCGTTCCAGTCTGGCAGTGACGAGATTCTGCACCGCATGAACCGCCGCTATACGGCAGAACACTACAAATCGCTGATTGCGGATGCACGGTCGAAAATGCCGGATATTACGCTGTCAAGCGATATTATCGTCGGTTTCCCGGGCGAAACGGACGAGGATTTCGAGCAGACCCTGAAGCTGGTGCAGGATACCCGGTTTGATCTGCTGTTTACCTTCCTGTATTCGCCTCGCACGGGCACGCCCGCAGCCTCCTATGAGGATAACGCTACGCCGCAGGATAAGCAGCGTCGCTTCGAGCGCCTGCTCAAGGCGCAGGATGAAATCGTTGCTGAAAAGCAGACGGCGTATCAGGGTAAAAAATTGCGTCTGCTTGTAGACGGCAATGCCAAGGACCGGAATATCCGTTTACCGCCCGTACCGAGGGCAACCTGCTCGTGTGCGTGCGCGGTGACGATATCAAGATCGGTGAATTTATCGAGGCAGAGATCGAGAAAACCTCGCTTCGCTGTCTGTTTGCACACAAATTATAAGAAAGAGGTAAGAACATGGCTGAACTGACGCCCATGATGCAGCAGTATTTTGAGATCAAAAACAAAAATAAAGATTACATTCTGTTTTACCGTCTGGGCGATTTTTACGAAATGTTCTTTGACGATGCCAAGCTGGTCTCCCGCGAGCTGGAGCTGACGCTGACCGGCCGCGACTGCGGTCAGGGAGAACGTGCACCGATGTGCGGCGTGCCGTATCACAGCGCGGAAGGCTATATTGCCAAGCTGGTGCAGAAGGGTTACAAAATCGCAATCTGTGAGCAGATGGAGGACCCGAAAAAGGCAAAAGGTCTGGTCAAGCGCGAGATCATCCGACGCGTGACACCGGGTACGGTCGTGGAAGCCTCCATGCTGGATGAAAACCGGAACAACTTTCTCGGCTGTGTATATGCAGCCGGTGGTTCCGTCGGCGTATGCTTTGCTGATATTACGACAGGTTCGGTGTACGCGACCGGCTCGGATAACTGGAATGACATCACCAGTGAGTTCGGACGCTTTGCGCCGCGTGAGGTGCTGGTCGGCGGCGGAGCCATTTCGGCAGACGGCCTTCAGTCCTTTCTGAAGGAACGTCTGGAGGCGCTCATCGAGCCGATGCCGGAGGAGTGCTTTGAGGCACAGCGCAGTGCGGAACGCATTCAGGAGCACTTCAAGGTGCAGGACTTTGACGCTGCCGGTCTGACTGACCTGCCGTGCACTGTGCAGTGCCTCGGCGGTCTGCTGGATTACCTCGAGCAGACGCAGAAGGCCAGCCTTTCCAGTCTGAATCAGCTGCAGGTGTACCATCAAGGCCAGTATATGGAGCTTGACCTGATCGCACGCCGCAATCTCGAGCTTTGCGAGACCATGCGCACCAAGGAGAAGAAGGGCACGCTGCTGTGGGTACTGACCACACGCGCACGGCAATGGGTTCGCGCCTGATTCGTCAGTGGATTGAAAAACCGCTGTATAATCCGCTGCATATTGCACGCCGTCAGCAGGCGGTAGGTGCATTGTGCGACGATGTAATTGCCCGCACGGCATTGACGGACGCACTCAAGCGGGTGTTCGATATGGAGCGCCTGATTGGGCGCGTAGCCTACGGCACTGCAAACTGCCGTGATCTGCGTGCGCTGTCGGCGGCAATTTCTTGCCTGCCGGAGATCAAAACGCAGGCTGCTCTGTTCGGACAGGCTATGTTGCGTGAGCTGACCGGCAAGATTGATCTGCTTGAAGACATTCGCGCGCTGGTCGAGCAGGCCATCGTGGATGAGCCGCCGATTCTTCTTCGGGAAGGCGGCATGATCCGCAAGGGCTTCAACGAGGAGATTGACCGTCTGCGCGACCTTGCGTCCGGCGGTAAGGGCAAAATTGCCGAAATCGAGCAGGCGGAACGCGAGCGTACCGGCATCAGCAAGCTGAAAATCGGCTACAACCGTGTGTTCGGCTATTATATTGAGGTCAGCCGCTCCAATGCGGAGGCGGTTCCGGAGAACTATATTCGTAAGCAGACGCTTGCGAACAGCGAGCGCTATATCACCGAGGAGCTGAAACAGCTCGAGAGCACCGTGCTCGGTGCGCAGGAACGCCTGACCGCACTCGAGTATGAGGTGTTTGTCTCTGTGCGTGACCAGATTGCCGCCGAGGTACACCGCGTGCAGAAAACCGCGCAGGCTATCGCAGCGCTTGACGTTCTGTGCGCTTTGGCTGATGTGGCATGTGATAACAACTATGTTTGTACGGTGGTGGATTTTTCCGACCGCATTGACATCAAGGACGGCCGTCACCTGGTTGTTGAGAAAATGCTGTCCGACAGTCTGTTCATCCCGAACGACACCTTGCTCGACAGCAAGGAAAACCGCGTTGCTATCATCACCGGCCCGAATATGGCTGGCAAATCCACCTATATGCGGCAGGTGGCACTGATTACCATCATGGCGCAGATTGGCTCGTATGTGCCGGCCTCGTCCGCGCATATCGGCGTGGCAGACCGCGTGTTTACCCGTGTCGGCGCGTCGGATGATCTGGCGAGCGGTCAATCCACCTTCATGGTGGAGATGAGCGAGGTCGCGGACATTCTGCGGCACGCTACCAAGTCCAGCTTAATTATTCTGGATGAGATTGGACGCGGCACCTCTACCTATGACGGCATGAGCATTGCCCGCGCAGTTGTAGAGTATGTAGCGGACAAAAGCGCATCGGCGCACGCGCGCTGTTTGCAACGCATTATCACGAACTGACGGTGCTTGAAGATCTGGTCAAGGGCGTCAAGAATTACAATATTGCGGTCAAAAAGCGCGGTGATGACATTACGTTCCTGCGCAAAATCGTGCGCGGCGGCGCGGATGACAGCTATGGCATTGAGGTTGCAAAGCTGGCCGGTGTGCCGAATCTGGTCATCAAGCGAGCAAAGGCTGTGCTGACTGATCTGGAATCCACCATGCCGAAAATCGAGCTGCACGCCGTAGCCGAGGAACCGGAAGACGTTCCGCAGATTACGATAGATTCGCTCTCCGGCGATGCAGTCGCAGAGCGGCTGCGTGCACTGCAGGTGGACACCATGACGCCGATCGAGGCGCTCAACGCACTGTATGAGCTGAAAAAGCTGGTTTAATCATTTATCAGGGCAGGAAAGACCAACCATGATTTGTTCCGGAAAGGAAAACAAAGAAAAATGGCAGTGATTCATGAATTATCTCCGCATCTTGCGGATCTGATCGCGGCAGGAGAGGTTGTTGAACGGCCGTCCTCCGTGGCGAAGGAGCTGGTCGAGAATGCGATTGACGCAGGGTCTACCCGCATTACGGTGGAGATCGAAAACGGCGGCATTACCTATCTGCGTATTGCGGATAACGGCTGCGGCATGTCGGCAGAGGATGCACCTGTGGCCTTCCGCCGCCACGCGACCAGCAAGCTGCGTACCGAGGAAGATTTGAATGCTATCGGCACATTGGGCTTTCGCGGTGAAGCACTGGCTGCGATTTCGTCGGTTACGCGCATTGATCTGTTCACGCGTCAGGCAGGTTCGATTGCGGGTCTGCACCTGCATCTGGAAGCCGGTGAGATTCAGACACAGGAGGAAGCCGGTTGTCCGGAAGGCACAACAATCGTTGTGCGCGACCTGTTCTTCAACACACCGGCTCGCATGAAGTTTCTCAAAAGGACTTCACCGAGGCGGGTTACATTCTCGGCGTAGTACAGCATGCGGCGCTCTCCCATCCGGAGATTGCGTTCACGCTCATTCGCAACGGCAAGCAGGTATTCTCGTCGGACGGCAAGGGCAAGCTGATTGCACCGGTGTTCGGCGTATTCGGCAAGGAAATGACTGCCAATATGATTGAAGTGCCGATGACCGAGCGCAACGGTATGACCGTGCACGGCTACATTGTCAAGCCGCACGCCGGACGTGCCAACCGTTCCATGCAGCACTTTTTCGTCAATGGCCGCTATGTCAAGAGCCGTCTTATGCAGGCTGCAATGGAAGAGGCCTATCGCAATGCGATCATCACCGGCAAATATCCGTCTGGTGCGCTTTTCCTGGATTTGCCGCTGTCGGCGGTCGACGTCAACGTGCATCCTGCAAAAACCGAGGTCAAATTTTCGCAGGAAAAGCCGATTTTCGAGGTCGTGTATATTGCCTGCAAGAATGCGCTTGCCGCAAACGACAATATGCCGCATCTGGAGCACAAGGAGAAGGAAGCGCCTGCCAAGCCGCGTGAAGATAATCTGACGCATGAGCAGCAGCGGTTTGCGATTCCAAAGTCGGTAGACCCTAAGCCGTTTGTCACGCCGAGTGTCAAGCCAACACCGATTGCACCGGTAAAGAACGACGAGGAAGCACCGGATTTAGAGGATTTCCTCGTGTCTATCCCGCCAAAGGCAGAGCGTCCGCGCAGTGCATCGAGTTATCTGTCCGCGCCGCGCATACTGCAGGAGGAACCGCAGGAACCAGTTCGTACGCGAATGGCACAGCCGGTCGAGCCGGTCACAGAACCGACACCTGCCGTGCATACGCCGACACCGGAGCCGGAAGATGAACCGATGGTTGTTGTGCCGTCTGTCAGCGCACCGGAGGTCAAGGGTAAGCCGCAGATCCTGCAGCCGCTGGATACCGGTGTGCGTGTGATCGGCGAATGTTTCCAGACGTACATCATTGCTGAGGACAAGGACGGCTTGATTCTCATCGACAAGCATGCCGCGCATGAACGCATTCTGTTCAACAAGCTGCGTGCGGAGACCGATATGCCACAGCAGCAGCTTCTCACGCCTGTAATTGTAGAGCTGACCGGCGAGGAAGCCGCCGCTGTGCAGTCGCAGATCGAGGACATCCGTCAGGCAGGCTTTGCCATCGACAGCTTTGGCGAGAACAGCTTTGCCGTACGCAGCGTGCCCGCTTATCTGGATAGCGGCGATGTGCAGAGCGTCATCAGTGAATTGGCCGAAAAGGCGATGAACAGCCGTACCACCGTGCCGGATCGTCTGGACGATTTAATTCATACGGTAGCATGCAAGGCGGCTATCAAGGCAGGCAAACCGACCACGATGACCGAGCTGCAGGACCTGTGCGAGCGGGTGCTGAGCGATGACAACGTGCGTTCCTGCCCGCATGGCAGACCGACGACCGTTCGTCTGACCAAATATGAGCTTGACAAGATGTTCAAGCGTGTAAATCAATAAAAAGCGAGGAAACAGCATGGAAAACCGTTTGATCTGTATCTGCGGACCGACTGCCAGCGGCAAAACCGCCTTATCGGTCGCGCTGGCGCAACAACTGCATACTGAGATCATTTCTGCGGATTCCATGCAGCTTTACCGTGAGATGGATATCGGCACCGCCAAGCCTGATATGAAGGAACGGCAGGGCGTACCGCACCATCTGTTCGATGTGTGCGAGCCCGGCGAAGCGTTCTCGGTGGCACGGTATGTCGAACTGGCAGACGCTGCTGCGCAGGATATTCTGTCGCGCGGCATGACGCCGATCGTTGTCGGCGGTACAGGATTGTACATGGACGCGCTCATCGAGTGCAGCGTATTCTCCGGCGATGAGACCGACCTGACCGTGCGTGAGAAATATCAGCGGATGGCGGCTGAGCAGGGCAATCAGGCGGTACATGACTGTCTGGCTAAGGTAGATCCGGCCGGAGCGGAACGTCTGCACCCGAATAATCTCAAGCGCGTCATTCGTGCTCTTGAGGTGTATGAGCAGACCGGTATGACGATCGACGAATTTAACCGCAGGAACAAGCGCCCGGAGCCAAAGTATGATGCGCTCAAGATCGGTGTTTGCCCGTCTGACCGTGAAATTCTGTATGACCGCATCAATCGCAGAGTGGATCTTATGCTGGAAAACGGTCTGCTGGAGGAGACGAAACGGCTGGTGGAACGCGGTCTGCTGACCGGCACTGCCGCGCAGGCCATCGGCTACAAAGAGCTGCTCGGCTATCTGAACGGCGAGCAAACATTGGAAGAATGTGCCGAATTACTCAAACGGCGCAGCAGAAATTATGCAAAACGTCAGCTTACCTGGCTGAAAAGGGATGACAGCATCCACTGGATATATTATAATAGTGGAGAAGAACTTCCTTTCGTCTTACAGGAAACGACAAAATATCTTCAAAACCACGGTGTACAATGATACCATAAATTGTAATTTCAACTGGAGGAATCATTGTGCGAAACGAAATCAACTTACAGGACAGAATGCTCAGTGCACTGCGTCAGCAGGCGCAGAACATCACCGTATTTTTAACGAACGGGTTTCAGATGCGCGGTATCGTCCGCGGATTCGACAGCTTCGTTGTGATTTTGGAGAGCGACGGAAAACAGCAAATGATCTATAAGCACGCAATCTCTACTCTGATCCCACAGCATAGAGTCGATCTCCATGCACCGAGAGGGGAGCGTGCGGAACAGTGAACATATACGAGGTCTTTACATGGGACAGACAAAAAGCACAAAATCCAAGCCGCGAGAACGGCGGAATGACGGCGGAAACCGCGTTGTATTTATCATTGCGGCGGTGCTGATGGTGATTTATCTGGGAGGCCGTCTTTCTAACGCGTTTTCGGCTGCACCGGAGACCACACCGGCTCTGCATGTCACAATTAATGACAGCTTTACGAGCGATGGCTGGTTCTTCCGCGATGAAGAACCAATCGACAATGCCACGGGCAGCTCGGTCAAGCACATCGTGTACAGCGGTGAACGCGTACAGCAGGACGCACCGCTGGCGATCATCTATTCTGATCAGGAATCTATGGATCTGAGCCGACAGCTTGATCCGCTGGAGGAACGTATTTCTCTTCTGGATACAGCGCTGCAGTCCACATCGGACAGCTCAAACATCGCAAAGCTGGATCAGGTCATCACGCTGACGATCGAGCAGCTGGCCGAGCAGGTGAAGGAAGGCAGCGGCTCTTCGGTCGCGTCTGCCGCAAGTTCGCTGCGCACGCTGTCGCTGCGCCGCGAGGCCGGCAATGTGGATACCAACGAGGTATCTGCCGAACGTGACGCTTTGGTTTCTGAGCAGTCCTCGCTCGAGCATCAGCTTACCGGCCGAACCACGGAACTCACTGCATCCTCGTCCGGATATTTCTCCGAGGTAGTGGATGGATACGAGAGCATTCTCACACCATCCTCACTGGATGAGATGACCGTGGAGCAGTTTGACAAGACCGTTGCGCAGCAGCCGTCTGCTGAGAACAGCAATTCGCTCGGCAAGATCGTTAAGGGATTCAACTGGTATCTGGCAGCTAAGATTCCGGCCGAGCAGGCCGAGCGTCTGCAGGTCGGTCAGGAGCTGACAGTAAACTTTACGCAGGCTTCGATGGAATCCAAAGTAACCGTGCATTCCATCAACCATCAAGGTGACAGCGATACGGCTCTGCTGGTGATGGAAGGCACAGAATTCAGCAGTGAAATGGTTTCCATGCGCGAACAGCCGATCGAAATTATCATTGCGACCTACACCGGACTCAAGGTGCCGAAGAGTGCCGTCCGTGTGCAGGAACAAACAGACAGCGACGGAAAGACCACGCAGATCCCCGGCGTGTTCATCCTGAGCGGCTCGATACAGAAATTCAAAATGATCAACGAGCTGTTTGAGGCGGACGATTATTATGTCGTCGAACAAAGTGCGACCAACTCCGATATGCTGGTCGAGCGAGACCAGGTTATCGTTCAAGGTAAAAATCTGCAAAACAATATGGTGGTGAAGACATGACGGAGCAAGAAAAGAAAGAACTGCAGGAACGCGTAAAATCTGTGATCGAGCGCGTAAACAATGCCGCCGTGCAGGCAGGGCGCGATCCCAGTGAAATTACACTGGTGGCTGCGACCAAAATGAATGACGCCGAGCGCGTGCAGGCGGCTATCGAAGCGGGAATCCGTGTGTGCGGCGAAAACCGCGTACAGGAACTGCAGGAGAAGTATGAACAGAACGCCTACGATGGCGCAGACCTTCAGTTTATCGGCACGCTGCAGACCAATAAGGTCAAGTACCTGATCGGCAAGGTTTCGCTGATTCAGTCGGTCGGCTCGGTTCATCTCGGCGAGGCTATCGCCAAGGAAGCTGAGAAGCGCGGTGTTTGTCAGGATATTCTTCTGGAGGTAAATATCGGCAGAGAAGCTGCCAAAAGCGGTCTTCCGCCCGAAGAACTGCACGATGCAATCGTAAAATTGAGCGCAAAAAAGTCGCTTCATATCCGCGGATTGATGGCAATTCCTCCGTTGCGGATGAAAAAACAAAAAATTCAAACTACTTTACCGAAATGCGTCAAGTATTTATTGACATTTTGACGAAAAAATACGATAATGTAGATATGGATTATTTGTCTATGGGAATGACGAATGATTTTGAAACGGCGATTGCGTGCGGAGCGAACATGGTTCGCGTAGGCACGGCGATCTTTGGCAAACGGCCGTATCAGATCGTTTCGCCTTAAAACATAAGGAGGAACTTGGCATGGGTTCAATCAAAGGCTTTATTGATTGGGTAAAGGGCAGCGAGTTGGAGGACGACTACGAAGACGAGATGCCCCGTCAGAGAAACGAAGAACCTGCGATGGATAGCGAGCCATCATCTCACAATAGAAGATCCTATGACCGTTCGTACGACAGTGATGCACAGGACGCGCCTCAGGTGCGCCGTCACGATCGCAGCGATAAGGTTGTAAACATCAATACTACTACACAGTTGGCTGTGGTTCTGGTCAAGCCGGATCGCTTTGAGACGTCTGCGGAGATTGCAGATCATCTCAAGGACAAGCGTACGGTTGTCCTGAATCTGGAGCAGACCAACAAGGATATTGCCCGCCGTCTGGTGGATTTTCTCAGCGGTGTTGCTTATGCAAACGAAGGCAAGATCAAGAAGGTTGCAAACAGCACCTATATTATCACACCCTACAATGTTGATATTATGGGCGATCTGATCGATGAACTGGAAAACAGCGGTATGTATTTCTAAGCGCAGATCGTGAGTACTATCGTGAACAGCTTGGTAATATATTTCGTAGGCAGCTTATTGCGCATTCTGCAGTTTATGTTTTTTTGCACGGGCAATCATGAGCTGGTTCGTACAGGGCAGCGACTCAAAAATCTACGAGTTTCTGTGCCTTGTTACCGAGCCGGTCATTCAACCTTTTCGCAGTCTGCTGAGCCGCGTGAGTGCGCTGCGGAATTGTCCGTTTGATTTTGCGTTTATGCTGGCTTTTTTGTTCTGATTGTTTTAGAACAAATGGTATATATGCTTTAAGCCTGCCGGACAAACGGCGCTGATTTTGGTCGGGCGCAGCCCGACCATTTTTCCGTGTCAGTACGGCAAATGAGATAAAGACGGAGGAAAAACATATGACGGTGCAGGAAATACAAGAAATCGGCTTTGAAAAAGCGGTTTTCGGCGGATATGACATGAAGTCTGTCGATACTTTTCTCGAGCGTGTTGCAGAGGAATTTGCAGCGATGCAGAAGGAAAATGCTGCTATGAAGGCAAAAATGAAGGTGCTGGTCGATAAAATTGAAGAATACCGCGGTGTTGAAGAAGGAATGCACCGTACCTTGCTGACCGCTCAGTCGATTGCACAGGAGACAATCGACAAGGCGAAGAAGGAAGCAGAGGAGATCATTGCTTCTGCGAAGGATGAAACCGCAAACAAGGTGAAAGACACCCAGGCGGAAATCAACACCGAGGAACAGAAACTGGAGGCTGCCCGCAAGAACACTGCTGAGTTTATCGCTCATGTAGCAAAGCTGTATCAGTCGCAGGCAAGAGCACTGGCAGAGTTGGCGAAGGGCGAAAACCTCGCTCCGGTACAGCAGACTGAAGATGCAAAGAACACAAATGCGACTGGGAAGGGCGATGCACCAGTGGAAGATGCAACGCGTAAATTCGACTTCGGCGAACTGCAGTTCGGCACTGAATACGACCCGAAGGACGTTAAGTAAATAAGCGAAAGGACTGAATACTGCACAATGCAGCAGGATTACAACAATACGATCAATTTGCCCAAAACCGAATTCCCGATGCGTGCCGGTCTGCCGAAGCGCGAGCCGGGTTTTCTGGAAAACTGGGAGAAGAACGACCTCTACCATGAACTGATGAAGAAGAACGAGGGCAAGCCGCTTTTTCGTTCTGCACGACGGCCCTCCGTATGCAAACGGCAATCTGCATATGGGTCACGCACTGAATAAGATCCTTAAGGATTTTATTCTGCGTTCGCGCAATATGATGGGTTATCAAGCTCCGTACATTCCGGGCTGGGATACCCATGGCCTTCCGATTGAGCGTCAGGCAATCAAGGCTTACGGCATGGATCGCAGCAAGGTTTCCACTGCGGAGTTCCGCTCCAAGTGTGAAGAGTTCGCACACGATCATGTCAATACCCAGCGTACCCAGTTTAAGCGTCTGGGTGTTATCGGCGATTGGGATCGTCCGTACCTGACCCTGACCCACGATTACGAGGCTGCTCAGATTGAGATTTTCGGCGAGATGGCTAAGAAGGGTTACATCTACAAGGGTCAGAAGCCGGTTTACTGGTGCCCGCACGACGAGACCGCACTGGCTGAGGCAGAGATTGAGTACAAGGATGTTCCGTGTAAGTCTATCTTTGTAAAGTTCGCTGTAACCGATGACAAGGGTGTTATCACCAAGCTGCTTGGTACCAAGGAGAATGTATATTTCGTAATTTGGACCACCACTACCTGGACCATTCCGGGCAACCTTGCAATTTCTCTGAACCCGAACTTCGAGTACGATTTCGTTAAGGTTCCGAACGGCGAGATTTATGTTCTGGCTAAGGAACTGGTTGCTTCTGTTATGAAGACTGCCGGCATTGACAGCTGGGAAGTTCTCGCAACCGTTCTCGGCTCTGATCTGAGCTGATCAAGACCAAGCACCCGCTGTTCGACCGTGATTCTCTGGTTATCACCGGTGACCATGTAACGCTCGATGCCGGTACCGGCTGTGTTCATACCGCTCCGGGCTTTGGTGCTGATGACTTTATCGTTTGCCAGAGGTACAACATCCCGATTATCGTTCCGGTTGACGGCAAGGGCCGTCACACCGCCGAATCCGGCAAGTACGAGGGTATGTTCGTTGACGATTCCAACGAGGTTATTCTCAAGGATCTGGATGACTGCGGCGCACTTCTCGCAACCGAGGACATCGTGCACAGCTATCCGCATTGCTGGCGCTGCAAAAATCCGATCATCTTCCGTACCACTGAGCAGTGGTTCTGCTCTGTTGATGCGCTCAAGGATGACGCAGTCAAGGCTTGTGAGGACATCAAGTGGATTCCCGGCTGGGGTCAGGAGCGCATGACCTCCATGATCCGTGAGCGTTCCGACTGGTGTATTTCCCGTCAGCGTGTCTGGGGTGTTCCGATTCCGATTTTCACCTGCAAGAAGTGCGGCAAGCCGCTGGTAAATGAGCAGACGATTAAGACCGTTGCTGATCTGTTCCGTGAAAAGGGCTCCAACGCATGGTTCGACATGACGGCTGCTGAGATTCTGCCGGCAGGCACCAAGTGTGAGTGCGGCTGCAGCGAGTTCGACAAGGAAACCGACACCATGGATGTATGGTTTGATTCCGGTTCCTCCTGGCGTGCTGTTATCGAGAACCGCGAAGGTCAGAAGACCCCGGTTGACGTATATCTGGAAGGCAATGACCAGTATCGCGGCTGGTTCCAGTCCTCGATGCTGACTTCTATTGCTACGCAGGGCAAGGCTCCGTACAAGACGGTTATCACCCACGGTATGATTGTTGATGAGGAGCGCCAGAAGATGTCCAAGTCTCTGGGCAATGGTATTGCTCCGGAGGATATCCTCAAGCAGTATGGCGCAGACGTAATGCGTCTGTGGGTTGCTTCTTCTGATTACCGTCAGGATATGCGTATTTCAAGGACATGCTCAAGCATCTGTCGCAGAACTACCTCAAGATCCGTAACACGGCTCGCTACATTCTGGGCAACCTGTTTGACTTTGATCCTAAGACCAACGCTGTTGCATACGCAGATATGCCGGAGCTGGATAAGTGGGCACTGATGAAGCTGAACGACCTTGCTGCAAAGGTTCGTGAGGGATATGATAGCTACGAATTCCACACCGTATTCCATGCAATTCATAATTTCTGTGTTGTTGATATGTCCAACTTCTACCTCGATGTGATCAAGGATCGTCTGTACTGCGATGAGACCGATGGTCTGAGCCGCCGCTCTGCACAGACTACGATCTATCGTATCCTGAGTGCGCTGGTTCGCATGCTGTCTCCGATTCTGTGCTTTACCGCAGACGAAATCTGGCAGGCTATGCCGCACGCTGCTGAGGATGATGTTCGCAACGTAGCATATAACGAGATGCCGCAGGCTGACGAGGCTTTGTCCTTCAGCGATGAGGATCGTGCTAAGTGGGACAAGCTGACAGCATTCCGCGATGATGTAAACAAGGCTCTCGAGGGTGCGCGTACTGCTAAGACCATCGGCAAGCCGCTGGAAGCATGCGTTACTGTTTACGCTGACGCTGAACAGGCTGCATTCCTGAACGGCTGTGGTCAGGATCTGGCTGATCTGTGCATTGTTTCCGAACTTGATGTCGTTGCCGGTGACGGTGAGGGCGCTGCAAGCGAGAATCTGCCGGGTCTGAAGATTGCTGTTGCCCGCGCAGCAGGTGAGAAGTGCCTGCGTTGCTGGAAGCAGGCTAAGACCGTTGGTTCTGATGCAAAGCATCCGGGTCTGTGTGCTCGCTGTGCCAAGGTTGTAGGCTAAAAGAAGAATCCAAGGGGAGCAGAGCAATTCTGTTCCTCCTTTTTGTTTTGGAGGTAGAAGATGCCGATTTATATTTGTGCAATCTTGCTGATGATTGCAGCAGATCAGGCAGTGAAATACTGGGCGTTTACGTCCCTGCAGGCACAGCAGACCATTCCGTTGATCAATGGTGTGTTTCACTTGACTTATATCGAGAATCGCGGTGCAGCATTCAGCCTGTTCGCGCAATTTGATTCACGCTGGATTTTTGTTGTATTGGCCATTGTGATTACAGTTGCCATTTTCACAGCGATTTACAAGAATATGCTGCAGACTCAGCTGGGCTGCTGGTCTCTGATTCTGGTGGCGGCAGGCGCACTCGGCAACGCCATTGATCGTGTAGCACACGGTTTTGTTGTCGATATGTTTGACTTCCGTCTGATTCATTTTCCGGTATTTAATGTGGCAGATATCTTCATTTGTGCAGGTGGTGTACTGTTTGTGCTATATTTTATGTTTCAGCATAAGGAAACAAGCGAAGCGGAGAAGTAACCATGAGTGAATTACAATTTACAGTTCCGGCAGAGCAATCCGGCAAGCGTATCGACAGCTGGCTGGCAGAGCAGATTGAAGGACTGACCCGCTCTGCGGCGCAGAATCTGCTGTCAGAGCAGGCAGTAAGCTGTAACGGTCAGCCACTTAAGAAAAATTACAAGCTGGTCGGCAGCGAGGCGATTACGGTTCAGCTTCCGGAGTTAAAGGAAGTAGATCTCAAGCCGGAGAATATTCCGCTGGATATTGTTTATGAGGATGCGGATATTGTGGTGGTCAACAAGCCACGCGGCATGGTTGTGCATCCGGCGGCCGGCAACTGGGACGGCACGTTGGTAAATGCATTGATGTACCACTGTGGTGACAGTCTGTCTGGCATTAACGGTGAACATCGACCGGGCATTGTGCATCGTATTGATAAGGATACTAGCGGTCTGCTCGTTGTGGCGAAAAATGACGCCGCACATCAGAGCCTGGCAGCTCAGATTGCGGCGCATACGGCGTATCGCGGCTATGAAGCGATTGTGGTTGGTTCTGTCAAGGATGATACAGGAACGGTGGATAAGCCGATTGCCCGCCACAAAACGGATCGAAAAAAATGGCAATCGTGGAGGGCGGACGTGAAGCAATCACGCATTACACTGTCATCAAACGATATAACGGCTACACATATATGGCATTTCAGCTCGAGACCGGACGTACACACCAGATTCGTGTACATATGGCATCTATTGGTCATCCGATTATCGGTGATCCGGTGTACGGACTGAAAAAAGACCGGTTTTCCAATATCGGCGGTCAATGTCTGCATGCAGCGAAGCTGACGCTCACGCACCCGAAAACAGGGGAGCGGATGGAGTTTTCGGCATCGCTGCCACAATATTTTATTGAAGTTCTTGATAAATTGGAGCGTATGCAATGAAAAAGTTTAAGGGTATGCTGCTGGCCTGCGATATGGATGGTACGCTGCTCGATGATTCAAAGCAAATTCCGGCAGAAAATTTGCGAGCATTACAATATTTTACGAAACAGGGAGGACGGCTGTCGCTTGCGACCGGCCGTTCTCCTCATGCTATTGGCATATATATAGACCAGTTGCCGGTCAATGCGCCATACAGTGTGATGAATGGTTCGTTGATTTGCGATGAAAATCGCAAGATTTTGTATTGCTCCGGAATGCCGTACGAGACGAAAGAAATGATCGAGCATGTATTGTTAAATAATTCACAATTCGGTTGCGAGGTTTTTACTGCAGAAACGGCGCTGATTCGTCAAATGAGCGATCACACGCTGCAGCACATGCACAAGCTGCATTTGGATTATCAGATGCTTTCTAATGAGCAGTTTGCAAAAAGCGCAACTGCGGACTGGTGTACGGTCAATTTTACCGGTGAACCGGCACAAATCACCGCACTTACACAGGATTTACTGATTCGGTATCCGCATGTATTTGATGTGACATCCAGCATGCCGACATTCTGTGAAATCACAGCCGCTGGTGTGAATAAGGGTTCGGCTCTACGAAATATTGTTGAATACTTACCAGACGTTGAACGTGTGTTTGCTATTGGCGACAGCTACAATGATGAATCCATGCTGCAAGAAGCTCAGATTTCGTTTGCACCGGCCAATGCAGGGCCGGAAGTGCTGCAAAATGTCAATATAACGGTAAGTTCTAATAATGATCGTGCTGTGGCTGATATGATAGAGTATCTGGAGAAAATAGGATGAAAACTGTTAATTATTAATGGCTATAAAATAGATGGTTTGCTAATTATACAAAATCTTTATTTTGTATAATTAGCGGTGCTGGCAATTACGCAGCACATCTGCTGCGCTGACCGTCCTAATTTTTCTTATTCAGCTTCTTCTATCCTCGTAATTGGTATTTTTGTGTGCAGTAGATTTTCTATACAGACGAAAGCGGCTCTTACAGAGCCGCTTATTTTAGTTATCTCGCATTCTTCAACCGAAACTGCTCAACCATCCGAATGAAATGCTGATGCACCGTCAAATCCATATCTAATTCCGGATGAAATGCGGTCACGAGCATATTATCCTGCTGTGCAGCAACAATATTACTGTCAACAATGGATAGCACCTCGACATTATTTCCTACGCTCTCAATATATGGTGCGCGAATGAATGTCATCGGTATTCTCTCGCTACCGCCAAACCGATCATCCGTGAAAAAACTGCCAAGCTGTCTGCCATAGGCATTACGCTTTACGCGGATATCCATCACACTGAAGCATGGTATGCCACCATCAATCTGCTTAGCCAGCAGAATCAGACCGGCACAGGTTCCGAATACCGGAAGTCCGTTTTGAATCTGCTCACGCAGCGTATCATACAAATCCAGCTCGCGCAAGAGTTTATTCATTACTGTGCTTTCGCCACCCGGAATAATCAAACCATTCATCGGCTGATCCAGATCGCGCTTCTGGCGAATTTCGAAGTGCGGTACGCCGAGTTTATCCAGCACTGCGGCATGCTCTGCGAAGGCGCCCTGCAGCGCCAGAATTCCAACTGCCATTTTACTTGCCTCGCTCTGCCATCAGCAATGCGATTTCGTTCTCGTTAATGCCAACCATTGCTTCACCCAGATCGGTAGACAGTTCTGCAATCAGCTTTGCATCGGTGTAGTTAGTAACCGCCTTTACGATTGCTGCAGCACGCTTTGCAGGATTACCAGATTTGAAGATGCCCGAACCTACGAATACGCCTTCTGCGCCAAGCTGCATCATCAGTGCTGCGTCAGCCGGAGTTGCAACGCCGCCTGCTGCAAAGTTTACGACCGGCAGTCGGCCATTTTCATGCACACTGCGGAGCAGTTCAACCGGAACCTGCAGTTGCTTGGCTGCCTCAAAGAGCTCATCCTCACGCAGATTCTGCACACGGCGAATTTCTGCGTTCATAGCGCGCATGTGACGAACTGCCTGCACAACATCACCTGTGCCCGGCTCACCCTTGGTACGGATCATTGCTGCGCCTTCAGCGATGCGGCGTAGAGCTTCACCCAGATCACGCGCACCGCATACAAACGGAACCTTGAACTGTGTCTTATCAATGTGGTATACATCGTCCGCCGGAGACAGCACTTCACTCTCGTCGATATAGTCGATGTCGATTGCCTCAAGTACCTGCGCCTCAACAAAGTGACCGATACGGCACTTCGCCATAACCGGAATGGAAACTGCTTCCTGAATACCGCGAATCATCTTCGGGTCGCTCATACGGGAAACACCGCCAGCTGCGCGTATATCAGCCGGGATACGCTCAAGTGCCATAACAGCACATGCGCCTGCTGCTTCGGCAATTTTCGCCTGCTCCGGTGTGGTTACGTCCATAATGACGCCGCCCTTCAGCATCTGGGCCAGCTCCTTGTTCAGCTTATACTGTACGCTCATGTCGTTCAGACTCCTTTGTTGTTTGGTGTATGAACGCATTATACGCCCAATCTGAATATGTTAAAATGCTCAGATGGTAATTATTTTGTAATGCCAGTTTGTAAGAAATAAAGAAAAGCACGGTTTCTGTTCTAAAACAAAAGCCGTGCTTTATACTGCTTATCAGCTGTTATATGCTGTATTTTCCTCATCAGCTACCGCGTTTGATGTATTTGGTGTGGCATTCAGATAAACCGTTGCACCTTCATCGACGCCCCAGAAAATTTCGGTATTGTTCGCATCTGAAACGCCGGTTTCCACCGCTACCAGCTGATAGCCTTCGGGCGCTTCCATGCCGTCCGGAATCGGCAGTGTATCATCGAATGGAATTTCGTTGCCGTCCTTGTCAATGAGCGTTTTGGTGAATACACCCGTACTGCCATCCGCCGTGTGAACGATAGCGGAAGTCGGTACTATCAGGCAGCTGTCCGATTCGGCAACTGCAATTTTGTAATCGACCATCATGCCGCTGGAAATCGCCTGACCTTCGATAGAATCAACCGTGATAATTGCCTTAAAAGTCGTCAGACTGCCCTGACTTCCCGTGTTCTGACTTGGCTCCGGCGAAACCGAGTCAACCACACCGGTGAGCGGCAGCTCGGAACCATCCATCGTGTACATGTTCATTGTTACCGTTTGACCAGGCTCGACAGACTGCACTTCATCTGTCGTCAGCTCGGCCGTAACAACGGTATCGCTTAGGTCGGAAACAACAACCAGAGGCTCGGTACCATCGGTCTCCTCCCCTTCTTCCGCGTTCAGTGAGGTGACAACGCCGTCGATCGAAGCCGTCATCGTGGCATCCAGAATCTCCTGCTGCAGCTTTAGAATGCGCGTCTGAATCTCGCTCACCTTGGCCTGTGCGGCTGCAGCCGTGCTCTGTGCAGCCGTGAGACTGCTTCGCGCGTCCGAAGTATCCGGCGCTGCAACATTGGAAATTGACATAATGACTGCACCGCTGCTGTATGTGTGGTTCGAGCCGTTATAGGCCGTGATTTCACCGCCGATCGGTGCCGTGATAACCTGCTCCTTGATGTAGTCCAGCGTGCCCGACCCGGAAGAGAAAAATCGTGCCGGCACTGTCGCTGTTGATCGTTGCGGTAGCACTCGTTCCCTGCGTCAGTGCACCGGAAGGATTCTGTACGGTCAATACAACAAGGAAAGTACCTTTGCCGGAAGCGGAATCAATCGACGAAACTACAGCGGAAACCTGTCCGACAGAGGTAGAGATCGTAGCCGTCTGACCGGCCTTGATATCTTTGGCATATTCCGAACTAAACTGTACAGCAAGCTGCATCTGGCTGTCGTTGACCATACGGCCGATGGTCTGTCCTGCACTTACCTTCTGCCCTGCTGCAAATGTGCTTGATGCGATAAACTTGCCGCTGAACGGTGCCGTAGCGCTGCCGTGGGTGTACTGGCTCTGCGCCGAGGCAATGCGGCTCTGTGCCTGCGTAATCGCTGCCTGTGCGTTGGTCAGCTCACTCTGCGCGGCAGTGAATTCTGCCTGTGCCGCTGTCAGCTGTTCGCGGATTCCGGTCGGATCGACAACGACTAGCGGATCACCGGCATGCACCTCATCTCCCTCGGAAACCAGCACCTGAGAGATTTTGCCCTCAATTCCCAAGCCAAGTTCTTCCGTATTGCGCGCCGCCGTTTCACCGCTGCCCTCGATATAAGTGCCAATATCGCCATAGGTAACGACTGCAGTCGTCGGAAGTGTGTTCTCCGTGCCGGTATGGCGCGAGCGAATGACAGCAAATACCGAACCGCCGACCAGCAGAATAATCAATCCGGCTGCAATGATAACGCGAATGCACTTGCTTCGATTAAATCTTTTGCAAAAGGATTTGGCAAGCTGCTCTGCCTTCTCGTTTTTTCGTCAGCATCAGCTTTTTCGGATGCTTCTTCCGGTGCAGTATTTTCCTCCGTCTGAACGGTCTTGTCAGAGTTGTTTTCTGGCATCGGCGGAAGCGGCTGCGTCTGCTCGAGATCCTGCTCCTGCTCGTCCTTGTGCTTGCCGAAGAACTTCTTCTTGTTCTGGCTCATATTTTGATGTTCCTTTCTATGCGCTGTTCCTGTGAAACAGAGCCGTGCCTGATCTTGAAAGTTATCTCTTGATCAGAGCCTGTAAAAAGTCGTGTACTTTTGCGGGCAGTTCCTCCAGCGAACCGTCGTTGAGGAATTCCGCATCATAGGCGTACGCTGCAACGCCGTCGTCTGAGCGGTTGCCCAGCTGTCCGCGTGCCTGCTCAAGTGTCGGTCGACGCACGAGAATGGTCTTGCAGTTTACGCCTGCTGTCTGACGAAACCGCTCGATCTCCTCCGGTTCCCGGATATGGACGAACAGCAGTTCCGCATCATTTTCAGCAAATATCTGCAGCTGTTCTGTGCAGTAGCGGAACGGAAGGTCGTTGAATTCCGTGCAGTCTGCTTTCAGCTGCGAAAGAAAACGACGTGCCGCCGGTGTTTTGGTGCCGTCCCATCCTGCGGCTTTGGCTACCTGCAAAATGGGTGTGATGGACGAAATGTTCTGCACCTTCCAGCTTTGCGCGGCAGCACTGCATACGGTATCCTTGCCGACACCGCCGCTGCCGTTTATGATAAACACTTGTTTGGTCAAGTAAAAGTCTCCTTCAAATGCGCATTTCTATACACTATACATTTTAGCACAGCAAATCGACCTTTACAAGCGGACAGTCTTTACAATTCTGTTAAAAAAGCGTGCCTGTTTTTGGCAGGCACGCTCGATTTCACAGGATGATGCAAATGAGTCCTCCTGCGCTTTCATTGATGATCTTTTCCAGTGTTTCACGGATTTTACCACGGGCATCATCCGGCATACGGCTCAATTTGTGCGACAGTTCCTCACGCACGAGTTCATTGAGCGACTTTCCGAAAATATTGGTCTCCCAAATCTTCTCCGGCTGTTCCTCAAACTCGCTGAGCAGATAGTGTACCAGTTCTTCCGACTGCTTTTCCGTGCCGACGATCGGATTGACCTCGGCTTTGATGTTGGCCCGCATCATATGGATGGATGGTGCAGAAGCCCGCAGACGCACACCATACCGCCCTCCCTGCCGAACGATTTCCGGTTCCTCAAGCGAAAGTTCCTCCACCGACGGCATCACAATGCCGTAACCGGTCTGATATACCTGATCGAGCGCACCATGCAGCCGTTCGTACTGCTGTTTCACCGCAGCGAAATCCTCAAGCACACGAATTAAATCTGCGTCATCCCGCACCTGAATGCCGGTCTGCTCGCCGACAATGCCGTAGAATACGGTTTCCGGTACGTCTACACGCACGACCGCCGAGCCTCTGCCGAGCGCCATATTGTCCACGCTCGCCCGCTCGACGTATTCGTTCTCTTCGAGGGTACGGCATAGCTTCTGTACATCACGCATTTTCTCTCCGTTGGCGGCGGCTGTGCGAATGCACTGGTAAATGCTGTTCTGCACCGGATGATGCAGCGGCAGAGTACCGATATAACGCGGAAGGACAAAACCAATCTCGCAGACCGGAAATTCATACAGCACCTGCTGCAGAATATCCGCAATGCCGCTCTCATCCAGTTCAAGACAGTTCACCGCAATCGGTGCAATCCCGTACTGCGACTGCAGCTCGTCGCATACACGCTGTGCCGCTTCGCCGTTCGGCTCTGACGAGTTTACCAGTACGAGAAACGGCTTGCCGAGTGACTGCAGTTCCTCAATTACGCGTTTTTCTGCCGGTATATAGGCTTCACGCGGCAGCTCGGTAAAGCTGCCGTCGGTCGTCACCACCAGTCCGATGGTAGAGTGTTCACCGATAACCTTGTGCGTGCCGATCTCTGCCGCTTCGGCCAGTGTCATGGGATCTTCCTGCCACGGTGTAGATACCATGCGCGGTGTATCTCCCTCCATGCCGCCGAGTGCACCCTCTACCAGATAGCCTACGCAGTCCACCAGCCGCACCCGACATGCGCCGCCTTCCGGCAGAGCGATTTCCGCCGCTTCTTCCGGCACAAATTTCGGTTCGGCAGTCATAATTGTCCGTCCGGTGCCGGACTGCGGCAATTCATCCCGTGCGCGCTCCCGCTTGTAGGGATTCTCCATATCGGGCAGCACCATAGTCTCCATGAACCGCTTGATAAATGTGGATTTGCCCGTACGAACCGGACCGACAACACCAATATAAATATCACCGCCGGTACGGCTGCTGATTTGGTCGTAAATCTGGTTTTCCATTCTCTTCCCGCCTTTCAGTCCTGAATCGGAATCAGCAGCATGGCATTCTGCACACACTCTGCCTCTGTCGGCAAGTCATTCGCACAGCGGATGGCCTGCTCGGTCGTACCGCAGTTTTTGGCAATGTCCCACAGCCGTTCTTCGCCGTTGATCTGCTTGAGAACCAGTGTTACGCCGTTATGACTGCTCTCCTTTGGCTTGATCTCCAACGCAGAGATATGGCAGAATGTCACACGCTCCTGTGTTGCAGCAGCACCGTTTGCGGTGACAGTCAAAAGCAATCCTCGCTCACCCGCCGCTGTGGCGCGTGCCGAAAGCGTAAGCTCTTCCGGCTCTCCGGCTTCGCTGTACGGCATGGTCAGCGGTACAATACGCTGTACCGCGCAAAGCTGCTGTTCATCACTCAAATACAGCACGCGAACACCAGCTTTGATTTGCAGCTCGCTCTCCGATACACGCTTTGCGCCGCAGCAGACCGCCTGCGCGGCAATCACATGAGATACATGCTGTGCGGTCTGCAAAGTCTCGCTGCCTTCGGAGGTAAACGGCTGCGCGGATGGCATATTCTGCAATACAGGATGCTCTGCCTGCGCAGCAAGCTCCTTGCCGGGCAGATACATATCCTCGATGCAGCGCAGCCTGCGCTCCTGCCGCAGCAGCACCATAGCCTGTGCGCTGATGGTGCAGGACAGCATGCCATCGGATTCCAATCGGCAGTCTGCCTCAGATACGGTCATCCGTACTGCGGTCAGGGCGTCTTCTTCTGCTTCCGGCAGCTCGAGAATCTGCGTGAACGGCGTGCTGCTGTTCAGTACACGCACAGCATCATCCTCCTGCATGGCAAGGCAGTGCAGCACAGCTTCACCTTTCACGATGATTCTGCCATGCATGGCGCGGCACTCGGATACCTGCATCGTGCAATCGGTGTGCAGCAGGGACAGCTCCGCTGCATCCGCAAGCTGTATGTCATCCAGTATTGTCACCGGATAACTGCGTACCTGCTCCAGCAGCGTTATGCTCTGCAAATGGCTCAGGCATTCTATGCCGTCCAGTTCGACCGATTCCGTCACGTTGCATTCAGCTTTGCAGTAGCCTTCAGTTAAAAAGCAAAGCTGAACGCTGACGCTCACCTTGCGGCTGTTCATAGCTTCGGCATCTACTGCAGCAATGCGGCACACGGTGCTGCAGATAGATTCTGCCGTTAAACCCTCACATTCCTCAATATGCGCAAACGTGACCGGCACGGAGAGTCGACGCAGCTTACCACCGTTTTCCGGTTCGTACAGTACGGTCGTCTGCACGGTGCCGGATACTAGCAGGCGGTCATTCTGTGGAGTCTGGTCCTTGATGACCGCCGTACCATACGCGCACACGATTCGTCCGATATCCGGAAACGTGTCCGGCACAATCGAATCCGCACTCTCTGTCGCCGCAGAGATATGCGCTAATTTCTTTTCGTAGTAGCAGATGCTTGTTTGATTCAGTTCCATTGATGCTGCCTCCTTTGGTTTCACCGCTGCTCCTGCATTACCATATGAAGCGCTTGCGTAAAATATGAGCAGATCGGTTTCGCTTTGCTGTCACATTTTCTATCCGAGCTGCTTATACTGGTAACAGGAGCGTGATGCGCTATGTTCTGCCGTGGTCAGGCGATCGGTCTTGCCGTATTTATGTTTGGAACAGGCTTGCTGCTAGGCAGTCTGCTCCCATCCTGTCTGCCGGTGTGGCTATTTGCACTGGCAGTGATCGCGGCAGGGGCTGTTCCTGCTGCAGTGCTGAAGGAGGGTAAGGCATGATGAAGGTTGTTGTATGGAAAAGTCCCAAGTGCTTACGCGGGATCCTGTGCTGCCTGTTTCATGTAAACAGGGCATAAGAAAAAGCGCATTCGCAGATAAATCTCTGTGAATGCGCTTTTGGCTGTTTATGGAATTGTTACTTCTTTTCAGTCGTGCTGCCGAAGCCGCCGGTGCGTTCACCGTCAGCCTCATCGTCCACGGCGATACCGAACGGCAGGAAAATACCCTGTGCAAAGCCGTCGCCTGCGGCAACCGATAGGGTTTTGCCCTTGTGATCGTCGCTGGTCATCTTAATGAGAATGTGTCCTTCATTTTTAGCCTCAAAGTAGTCGCTGTCGATAATGCCGACCGTATTGTCAAGCTGCAGACGGTGACGGAAGCCCAGACCGGAACGCGGGTACAGGCTCAGCACCCAGCCGTCCTCGATCATAACGCGGATACCGGTCGGAATAAGGATGGTCTCATGCGGAACAAGCGTAAAAGCTTTCCGGCGCAAAAAATCATAGCCGGCAGAGCCCTTGGTCGCGCGGCGCGGCAGCTGGATGTTCTGATAGACCTTCTTGGCCTCATCCGCGCTGCGGCGGGTAGCCGTGCACCAGTCACGGACAAACTGTTCCTCGGATACCTTGAAAAACTGTGCGATCTGTTGCATAATTCAGCACTCCTTTTTACTTATCGTCATGCAGGACGATACTGTTAGCCGCAAGCGTGCGCGGAACATCAATCACGCGCTGGTTGGCACTGCCGCGCCAGTGAAGCTGCGGATCGGCCTGCGCCTGTACAAAACGACCGTCGATCAGCACGTCAATCTGATCAAGAAACGGCAGCCACTTGATTTCCTCCCAGCGGTAGCCGGTATACAGCCAGATGGTCTTATCCGGAAACTTTTGCCGAATCTCGCGGCACAGCTCGCTGATCTCCTCGCGGTTGCCGGGGAAAAGCGGATCACCGCCGGAAAACGTGATGCCGGAGATATAGTCCTTGCCAAGCTCGGTGAACAGCTCAGCCTTTGCTGCCTGATCAAACAGCAGTCCGCCTTCCGCGTCCCATGTGATGGGGTTGTGACAGCCGGGACAGGCGTGTCCGCAGCCGGCCACCCACAGCACAACACGCAGGCCATCGCCGTTGAGCATATCGTCCTTGGTTATATTGTGATACTGCATTCGTGTTACATACTCTTCTTTCAGCAATTTCGGCCATCTTGGCATCGTTCAGGCGCGTATCGCCCTTCACGCGAGAGTAGGAAAGATAGCCGTTCATTCTCTCGATTTTGGTAAGGTTGCGGCTGCCGCACTTCGGGCAGACGTCCATGGAAAGCTCCTCATGACCGCAGTCATCGCAGTACGCGAGTGAAAGATTGACACCCTCATAGAAGCCCTTTGCCATGGCGCGGCGCACCAGAGAGCGAATCGCCTCATGGTTGTAGTCAATCGGGTACTTGACGTACTGGATCTTGCCGCCGTTGCACAGATTCCAGAAACGACCCTCAAGATCCTGCTTCTGAATCGGTGTCAGGTCCTCGGTAACGTGGCAGTGGAAGCTGTTGGAGACATACGGACGATCGGAAACACCCTCGATGATGCCGTATTTCTTGCGGAACTGCTCGACCTGCAAACCGCACAGACTCTCTGCCGGTGTACCGTAGATAGCATACAGATTGCCGTCCTCGTTCTTGAACGTTCGACCTTATCGTTGATATACTGCAGTGTTTCGAGGGCAAACTGACCGTCTTCGGCAAGCGATTTGCCGTTGTACAACTCCTGCAGCTCGTTAAGTGCAGTAATGCCGAACGACGCGGTAGCGGTTTTCATGATCGGCTTGATCTTGTCCGACGGCTTGAGATGACCGCCGTAGAAGCCGCCCCCTCGCAATACGCCAGCGGATTGGTAGATGCACGCATCTCCCCCAGGTACGCATAGGTGCGGATATGTAGCTTGCGGATAAGCTCCAGATAGTAGTCCAGCACCTCGCGGAACGGACGGCTCTCCTGCTGAGCCTTGGCGTAGATCATCGGCAGGTGCAGCGATACCGCACCAATGTTCCAACGGCCGACAAATACCGGCTTGTCGTTCTCGTCCGCAGGCTTCATGCCGCCGCGCTCGTACCACGGGGAGAGGAATGCGCGGCAGCCCATCGGGCTGACAATCGCGCCGTACTTTTTTGTACATACTCGGCACATAACCCTCGCCGGTGAGCGAAAGCCAGTCCGGGTACATCGCGCGGGACGAGCACAGGATACCGGCTTCAAATACATCCTCGAGCGGCTTACCGGGACCGTGCAGGTTCTCATCATACAGGAACACGATCTTGGGGAACAGCACCGGCTTCTTGTGGCCCTTTTTGCCCTGCCCCTTGCTGCGCACGTTCAGCATGGTGATGGTGGCCATCTTTGCGAAGCGGCCCGTGCCGGTGCCCATCGTCATGGTGATGAACGGATAGTCGCCGCGGCTGGATGCTACCGTGTTGAACTTGTACTCCCAGCCCTGGAATCCCTGCTCAAAGTCGTTGAGAATGTCCGCCATAACTTCCTTCTCGACCGTATCAGCATCCAGACCCAGACGAGTATACTTCTCGGTCAGCATTTTGTAGCTGCGCTCGGCATACGGCTCGAGCAGCAGATCGACCGACGGCACGGTAAAGCCGCCGTACTGCTGGCTCGCCGCAGACAGCACGATATCGCCGATTACGTCAAATGCAACATTAAGTGTTTTCGGCTCGTTGTACCACAGATTGCCCATCTCAAAGCCGCCCTTCAGGACAGTGCCTACGTCAAACAGGCAGCAATTCATGGTATCGCGGCGCGCCGACATATCGTGGACGTAAATGTAGCCGTCCCGACAGGCCTGCAGTTCCTCGGTGTTCATAAAGAACTTCTGGTACAGCTCCTTATTGAGCTGATTGAAGATCAGGCTGCGCTTGGTGGATACCAGAGCCGAATCCGCGTTGGAATTTTCCTTATCGCCGATATACATGATGGACTGGCTTTTCTGGTATACGCTGTCCAGCATGCCGACAAAATCCTGCTTATAGTTGCGGTAGTCGCGGTAGCTTTGGCAACCTCCGGGCGCACCGCCTCCAGCGCGGACTCGACGATGTTGTGCATTTGCCAGATCTGAATCTCGGTCATGTGATGGTCACGGATATAACCCTCGACATGATTGCAGATCGACTTCAGCTCATCCTCTGTAAAGTTGTAGAGGACTCGGTTTGCCGACTTATTAACGGCGATAACAACCTTCTGGATGTTAAACGGTTCTTTGGTGTGATCCTTTTTGACAACTCGAACCATGTGTTGTTCTTCCTCTCTAAATTTCATACGTTCATTATTATATCATATTGTCCGACAAAAAGCGAACAAAAAAGCACTGCCGTTTACAGGCGAAGTGCAAAAGCACATACCCATATATCGTGTGCTGCTATTGCATTGTACCATACAAGATATAGATTTGGAAGGATAAAATTCGACAAAAATATCATACATATTTTTGCGAAAATAATTCTTTGCATAAAATCGTCGGTTTTGCTTGCGGGTCTGCCGACTATCCTCTATAATAGAGGTAGCGATCCTGACAGTAAGCCTCTGCGTCCGCAGATTCTGCATGAAAGGAGCCGTCCACATCGTATTGCAGCGTTTTCTGCACGGAAGCGCCGTTTATATCTGTACCGGACTGCGTCTTTCAGAGGACGCAGTTATTTTTTATTCCGAGGTGTTTTATGCAAACAAGAGTTGCCGTAATGGGAATCGTGGTAGAGAACACGGATTCTGTGGAACGGCTCAATACCCTGCTGCATGAGTACGGCAGCTATATCATCGGGCGCATGGGTATTCCCTATCGAGCGCGCAATATCAACATTGTGTCCATCGCCATTGATGCGCCGCAGGATGTGATCTCGGCTTTGTCCGGCAAGATCGGCAATCTGGACGGTATCAGCGTCAAGACCGCATACCCAATGTGCAGAGCGATGAATAAGGCGAAGCAGCTCATTGACCGGCTGGAAGCGCAGCACAGTCTGTCAATAGAGGAATACGAATATCTGATCGAAAACCAGAGCGACGAACTGGCGGCCTATGCCGCGGAGAAAGCGGTTGCCTTACGCAAACAGGTATACGGTACGGATGTGTACATTCGCGGACTGATCGAAATCGGCAATATCTGCCGTAACGACTGCTATTACTGCGGTATCCGGCGTTCCAATCCCGCATGTGACCGCTATCGACTGACCGAGGCGCAGATACTGGACTGTGCCCGGGAAGGTTATGCGCTCGGCTTCCGCACTTTTGTCATGCAGGGCGGCGAGGACGGCGCATTCTCAGTCGATGTGGTTTGCCATCTGGTACGACAGATCAAAGCCGAGTTTCCGGACTGTGCAGTAACGCTGTCGCTCGGAGAGTTCCCTCGTGAAGCCTATCAGGCGATGTTCGACGCAGGCGCGGACCGTTATCTGCTCCGTCACGAAACCGCCAATAAGGCACATTATGAAAAGCTGCATCCGGCGCAGATGTCGTTTGACAACCGCATGCGCTGCCTTCGTGATTTGAAAGACATCGGCTACCAGACCGGCTGTGGCTTTATGGTTGGCTCGCCGTATCAGACGGCGCGGACACTCGCTGAGGACTTAAAGTTCATCGAAGAATTTCGGCCGGAGATGTGCGGTATCGGCCCGTTTATTCCGCAGAAAGACACACCGTTCCGCGATTTTCCGGCAGGAACGTGTGAGCAGACAGTGTATCTGCTGTCACTGCTGCGGCTGATCCAGCCGCATTTGCTGCTGCCCGCCACAACGGCGCTTGGCACCATCCGGCCGGACGGCCGCGAGCGCGGACTGCAGGCTGGTGCAAACGTAGTGATGCCCAATCTGTCTCCGCTTGGGGTGCGAAAAAAATATGCACTGTACGACGGCAAACTATGTACCGGCGAGGAGGCTGCACAGTGCATCGGCTGCCTGTCGCGCCGTGTGGCGTCGGTCGGCTGCCGGATTGTTACCGCACGCGGAGATATTATCCGATAAGTGATACATTTTAAGGGACTCTGACGGAAAGAGTAATCTTCTGACCGCAAGATAAGAAAGGAAAACGAAAAAATGGCTCAGTACAACCCGAAATCACTCCATGCAGAGGAGTTTATCAACCATGAGGAAATCCTTGAAACGCTGAAATACGCCGAGGAGAACAAGCACAACATCGAGCTGATCGACAGCATTCTGGAAAAGGCCCGTCCGCAGAAGACCGCCACCGGCGTACACTGTGCCGGTCTGACGCATCGCGAAGCCTCCGTGCTGCTGGCCTGCGATATTCCCGAAAAATCGAGGAGATGTATCAGCTGGCCGAGGAGATCAAGCTGGCGTTCTACGGCAACCGTATTGTTATGTTTGCGCCGCTGTATCTGTCGAATTACTGCGTAAACGGCTGTGTTTACTGTCCGTATCACGCGAAAAACCGCCATATCACCCGCAAAAAGCTGACGCAGGAAGAGGTCGCCCGCGAGGTTATCGCGCTGCAGGATATGGGTCACAAGCGTCTTGCCATTGAGGCTGGTGAGGACCCGGTCAACAACCCGATTGAGTACATTCTCGAGTGCATCAACACCATTTACTCCATCAAGCATAAAAACGGTGCGATTCGACGTGTTAACGTCAACATTGCAGCGACCACAGTCGAGAACTACCGCAAGCTGAAGGACGCAGGCATCGGCACTTACATTCTGTTTCAGGAGACCTACCACAAGCAGAGCTACCTCAAGCTGCACCCGGCAGGTCCGAAGCACGATTACGACTACCACACCGAAGCAATGGATCGTGCGATGGACGGCGGTATCGACGACGTTGGTCTGGGTGTTCTGTTCGGTCTGGAGATGTACAAATACGAGTTCGCCGGTCTGCTCATGCACGCCGAGCATCTGGAGGCTGTACACGGCGTTGGCCCGCATACTATCAGCGTGCCGCGTATCAAGCGCGCGGATGATATTGACCCGGATGTATTCGACAACGGCCTGAGTGACGAGCTGTTCGCAAAGGTTATCGCGTGCATCCGCATTGCCGTTCCGTATACCGGCATGATCATTTCCACCCGCGAGCCAGCAGGTGCGCGAGCGGGCGCTTGGTCTGGGTATTTCGCAGATCAGCGGTGCTTCCCGTACCTCGGTCGGCGGCTATGAGGAAGAGGAGCGTCCGCACGACTCTGAGCAGTTTGATGTATCCGATCAGCGCTCGCTCGATGAGGTTGTTCACTGGCTCATGCAGCTTGGGTTTATTCCGTCGTTCTGCACCGCCTGCTACCGCGAGGGCCGCACCGGCGACCGCTTTATGAGTCTGTGCAAGAGCGGCCAGATCCTCAACTGCTGCCACCCGAATGCACTGATGACGCTTGCCGAGTATCTGGTCGATTACGCCAGCGAAGACACCAAGCGGGTCGGCATGGAGCTGATTCAGGAGGAACTTAAAAAATCCCGCGCGATAAGGTGCGCGAAATTGCAGCCGAGCATATCAAGGATATCTGCAGCTCCAACCGCCGTGATTTCCGCTTCTAAGGAGGGTTTCCATGGGACTGAACGCACAGCCCTCCGGCGAGCGCGTACACATCGGCTTTTTCGGTCTGCGCAATGCGGGCAAATCCAGCGTGGTAAACCGCGTGACCGGACAAACACTGTCCATTGTTTCCGATGTCAAGGGCACGACCACCGATCCGGTGCAGAAGGCGATGGAACTGCTCCCTATCGGTCCGGTGGTTATCATCGACACGCCGGGCATTGATAATGAGGGCACGCTCGGTGAGGAACGTGTTCGCCGGGCGCTCCGCGTGCTGGAAAAAGACGGTTATTGCGGTTCTTGTCACGGACAGCCCGCGCGGTTTGCAGCCTGCCGAGCAGGAGCTTATCGAGCTGTTCCGCAAGCGGGAGATTCCGTTTGTCATCGCGCACAACAAGGCGGATTTGACTTCGGTTCCTGCCGCCATGCCGGAAAACGAGATTTACGTCAGCGCAGCAGCCGACAGCAATATCCGTGAACTCAAGGAACTGATCGCACGAGCCGTCAAGCCGACTGAGCCGGAAAAACGTCTGGTCGCTGACCTGCTTGCGCCGAATGACACAGTCGTACTGGTCGTGCCGATCGACTCAGCCGCACCGAAAGGCCGGCTGATCCTGCCGCAGCAGCAGACCATCCGCGATATTCTGGAAGCAGGCGCAATTTCGCTTGTCACCCGCGAAACCGAGCTGACCCGCACGCTGGAATCCCTGCGTGAGCCGCCGCGGCTGGTTATCACGGACTCGCAGGCGTTCGGCATTGTGGACAAGCTGGTGCCGAAAAATGTCCAGCTGACCTCGTTCTCCATCCTGTTTGCCCGATACAAAGGCAATCTGCGGCAGGCGATTCTCGGTGCTGCACAGCTGAATTCTTTGCAGGATGGCGATACTGTGCTCATCTCCGAAGGCTGCACGCATCACCGCCAGTGCGGCGATATCGGCACGGAAAAACTGCCGAACTGGATTCGCAGATTTACCGGCAAAGATGTGCAGTTCTCGTTTACCGCGGGTAATGAGTTTCCTGAGGACGTGAGCAAGTACGCACTTGTCGTGCACTGCGGCGGCTGCATGCTGAACGAGCGGGAAATGCAGTATCGTCTGCGGCACAGCGCCGAGCGGAATGTGCCGATGACCAACTATGGCATTGCCATCGCTCATATGCACGGCATTCTTGATCGTGCGCTTGCTCCGTTCCCTGATCTGCATCAGGCATGGAGCAGCACCGCAAACGGATAAAACATGGGGCGCGCTGAAAACAGCGCGCAAGAAAAAGACGAGTAAGTTTCTCCGAATGGGGTTTGCTTACTCGTCTTTTTTGCTTTGGATTAAGGTATGAAACAACACCGGTGCAGTGTAAATGAGTGCAGGGACAAGAAGCTTTCTTCAGCCTTTTGCCCCTGTATTCTTTTGCACTTTTTCCTGCTTACATTTTGAAAAATTGAAATGCTTGGCCTGCGTCGGGAATGCACCGCAGTTCACGCATGCCAGTTCTCCCAATCCGCAATGCGGTGCTGCAGCGGACCGGAACCGTGACCAAGATTCAGCCTGAAGTCAATGCAGGCGGTCAGATACCGCTTGGCCCGCTTGACGCTGTCGACGAGCGACACGCCCTGTGCCAGTCCGCATGCGATTGCACTGGATAGCGTGCAGCCGGTACCGTGCGTGTTCGGGTTGTCAATACGCGGCGCGGGAAGCCAGTGCATTCCTGTGCCGTCAAACAGCAGATCATCTGCGCAGTCTGCCAGATGACCACCCTTGACCAGAACGGCACCGCCGGTCTTGCCGACGATCTCGCGGGCCGCCTGCTCCATATCTTCACGATTGGTGATTTTATGGCTGCAGACAGCGGCTGCCTCATGCAGATTAGGCGTTACCAGAGTGCACAGTGGGAACAGCTCCTCCTGCAGAACCTTTGCCGCATCGTGATGCAGCAGCGCGGTACCGCTTGAGGACATCATTACCGGGTCGAGTACGATATTCTTGGCGTGGTACGCCTTCAAGCGCCCGCTACTGTGTGAATAATCTCTGCGTCATACAGCATGCCGATCTTGACGGCATCCGGGAAAATATCGTCAAACACACAGTCAATCTGTTTGCCAACCAGTTCAGCGGAAACCGGCTGCATACCGAATACACCAGTGGTATTTTGTGCACATACGACAGTGATAACGGCCATGCCATACACGCCGAAGGCTTCAAAGGTTTTCAGGTCGGTCTGAATACCTGCGCCGCCTGTCGGGTCGGTGCCTGCAATGCTGAGAACGGTTTTCATGTTAATTTTCCTCCAATCCTGTGCCGTCAAAGGCGGGAATAAAACTCTCGCTGATGGATTCGTCCTGCTGAAAAAAAAACCGCCGAGTCCAAGCTCACCGAACAGCGTACAGGCATCTGCGTACTCCTCTGCGGTGATAGTGCGGTCAAGCTCGGGATAATCCTGCATATCAAACGGCGTGTACTGCCGCATAAGGCTGACAAGCACGCTGTCGCCCCATCGAGAGGCAATATCCCGAAGCACCTGCGCTGTGTCGCCGGCCAGTCCGGGCAGCATCAAATGCCGGATGACGGTGCCGCGCTTCAGCAGACCATTTTTATCAAACTGCGGTGCACCTGTCTGGCGCACCATTTCATCAATAGCCGGAACGGCGAACTCACGATAATCCTCCGCATGCGAGTACAGACCTGCATAGTAGCTGCTGTAATACTTGTAATCCGGCAGATAGATGTCAATGTGACCATCGAGCAGCTGCAGCGTTTCCACCTGCTCATATCCGCTGGAATTGTATACAACAGGAAGCGAAAGCCCCTGTTTTCGGGCAATTTGCAGCGCTTCGATAATTTGCGGCACATAATGGGCACCGGTAACAAGGTTGATGTTATGCGCACCTTTTTTTCTCCAGAGAGAAAAGGTTTTCGCCAGTGCATCTGCCGTAATGTTCTGTCCCTCGGCCTCTCTGCGGCTGATCTTGCGGTTTTGGCAGAACACACAGCCGAGCGAGCAATGAGAGAAAAACACCGTGCCCGAGCCATTTTGTACCCGAAATCGGCGGCTCCTCCCACATATGAAGCGATGCGCGTGTAGCTTCGATTTCGATGCCTGCACCGCAGGCTCCGCGGCTCTTTGTGCGGTCTGCGCCGCAGGCGCGCGGACACAGCTGACAGTTCTTAAGCATATCGGTCAAAATAATCCCTCCGATACGTTATATTATATCGTATTTTTGTCTGGAAATAAAGTAGAGAAATGTGATATAATAAACACTACGGCTTTGGAACGTATAGAATTTTCACGCGGATCAAAATCGTGTCTTTTTTATTAAACAGAAATACGAGTAGAAACATAGGAGATGCAACATGAAGGTTTCTCAACTTTTGAATCAGGATAAAGTAACCCTTTCTTTTGAGGTATTCCCGCCCAAGACCAGCAGCAGCTATGAGTCTGTCGCACACGCAACACAGGAGATTGCGGCGCTGCGTCCGGACTTTATGAGCGTTACATACGGTGCAGGCGGCGGCACGAGCGAACACACGGTTAACATCGCGGCAGATCTCAAGAAGAAGTATGATGTTACCGTTCTGACCCATCTGACCTGTGTTTCCTCTACCCGTGAGCACGTTGCAGCGATGGTAAAAAAGTATAAGGATGCCGGTATCGAGAATATTCTTGCGCTGCGCGGTGATATTCCGGAGGGCGGTGCTCCGCATTCTGACTACCACTATGCCGCTGAACTGGTACGCGATATCAAGTCGCAGGGCGATTTCTGCGTTGGCGGCGCTTGCTACCCGGAGGGTCACGTTGAGGCAGCCAATAAAACCGAGGATATTCTGCACCTCAAGGAAAAAGTAGACGCAGGCTGTGAATTTCTGACCACGCAGATGTTCTTTGATAACAACATCATGTACAACTTCCTGTACCGTATCCGAGAAAAGGGCATTACGGTTCCGGTTGTTGCAGGCATTATGCCGGTGACGAATGTCAAGCAGATCAAGCGTATCACTTCCATGTCTGGCACCTACCTGCCCGAACGCTTCAAGGCCATCGTTGACCGTTTCGGTGACAATCCGGCGGCTATGAAGCAGGCAGGCGTTATCTACGCGACCGAGCAGATCATCGACCTGATTGCAAACGGCGTCAACCATATCCATGTTTACTCGATGAATAAGCCGGAAATTGCCGCAGGCATTCAGTCCAGCCTGTCGGAGATTCTCAAGTGATTGAACTGGACAGATCGGAAGCCATCCGCTACATGGGTTATCACGGCACGCAGCCGGATGAGGCTGTGCAGGCCAGCCTGACACGATGCGGTGAAGCACTGCAGCAGGCGGCGGAACCCAAGTCGATCTACCGCGTGTTTCCACTGCTGCAGCATATTGACGCGCAAACGCTCGAGATCGCAGATGTACAAATTCACAGCAAAAATCTGGCACGCAATCTGCAGGGCTGCAGCGAGGTCTGTCTGATGGCAGCAACGCTCGGCATCGGACCGGATCGCCTGATTGCCCGCGCGTCTGCAGTTCGGATGAGCGACGCAGTGATCTATCAGGCGGCGGCAGCGGCTATGGTCGAGACCTATTGCGACGAGGTCAACGAACGCATCCGGCAGGACGCAGCGCAGCGAGGCATGTACTGTCGGCCGCGGTTCAGTCCCGGTTACGGCGATTTTCCGATCGCACACCAGCGGGATTTCAGCCGCCTGCTGGATACGCCGCGCAAGATTGGCTTGACCGTGACCGAAAGCTGTCTGCTGGCACCCATCAAGTCGGTAACGGCGGTGATCGGTCTGTCTGAAACACCGCAGCCGTGTCACCGCAAGGGCTGTGAGGAATGCGGCAAGACGGATTGCGCTTACAGGAGATGAAAAGAATGAAACTGACCGAACGACTGGGAAAAGAATGGATATTTTTCGATGGCGGCATGGGCACCATCCTGCAGGAGCATGGCTTAAAAGCCGGTGAACTGCCGGAAACGTGGAATCTGTCCCATCCGGATGAGATTATTGCGCTGAACCGCAGCTACTTTGAAGCCGGCTGTGATGTGGTGAACACCAACACTTTCGGTGCAAATGCCCTCAAATATCCGGATAACCTGCAGGAAATCGTACAAGCTGCAGTTTCGCATGCAAAAACCGCGCGTCAGCAGGCAGGCCGAGAGGATGCCTATATTGCGCTTGACATCGGCCCGACCGGCAAGCTGCTCCAGCCGATGGGCGATCTGCCGTTTGAACGGGCGGTCGAGCTGTTCGGAGAAACCATTCGCATCGGTGCGGCGGCGGGCGCAGACCTCGTGCTCATCGAAACCATGAGCGACAGCTACGAGGCCAAGGCGGCTGTGCTGGCTGCCAAGGAAAACTGCGACCTGCCTGTGCTCGTCACGCTGATTTTCGATGAAAAAGGCAAGCTGCTGACAGGCGGCACGGTGGATTCCACGGTTGCCATGCTCGAGGGCTTGCGCGTAGACGCGCTCGGCGTTAACTGCGGTCTTGGTCCGAAGCAGATGCACCCGATCATCGAGCGACTGACGCAGGTCAGCTCACTGCCGATCATCGTCAACCCGAATGCCGGTCTGCCGCGCAGCGAAAACGGCAAAACCGTGTTCGATATTGCGCCTGCTGAGTTCTCCGACCTGATGGAAGAAATCGCAGGCATGGGCGTGCAGGCGCTTGGCGGCTGCTGCGGCACTACGCCGGAGCATCTGCGGCTGACCATCGAAAAGTGCCGTAAGGTACCGTTCCGACCGCCGGTAGCCAAGCGCCGCACGGTGGTCTCCTCGTTCTCACAGGCCGTGGAGATCGGGCCGAAGCCGGTTATCATCGGTGAGCGTATCAACCCGACCGGAAAAAACAAATTCAAGGCAGCGCTGCGGGAAAATAACATTGAATATATCCTTTCTGAAGGGATGGCGCAGGAGGACAGCGGCGCGCATATTCTGGATGTCAACGTCGGCCTGCCTGAAATCGACGAACCCGTGATGATGGAGCGCGTTGTTACGCGCCTGCAGAGCGTAATCGCGCTGCCGCTGCAGATTGACACCTCGGATACCATCGCAATGGAGCGCGGCATGCGCCTGTACAACGGTAAGCCGATGATCAATTCGGTCAGCGGCAAGATGGAAAGCATGGAAGCCGTGTTCCCGCTTGTACGCAAGTACGGCGGTGTTGTTGTTGGTCTGGCACTGGATGAAAACGGCATTCCGTCCACGGCAGAGGGCCGCATCCGGATTGCAAAGAAGATTTACGATACAGCGGAGAAATACGGTATTCCGCATGAGGATATCGTGATTGACGGTCTGGCGATGACCATTTCGTCGGACAGCGGTTCGGCTCTCGTAACGCTTGAAACGCTGCGCCGCATTCGTGATGAGCTGCACGGTCACTCGATTCTCGGCGTATCGAACATTTCGTTCGGTCTGCCGCAGCGTGAGATTGTCAACTCGAACTTCTTCACCATGGCGATGCAGAGCGGTCTGTCTTGCGCGATCATCAACCCGAATAACGAGGCGATGATGAAATCGTATCGTTCCTATCTGGCGCTGGCCAACCTGGATGAGCAGTGCGCAGGCTATATTGCGGCCTACGGCAACCAGCCGGCAGCGGCTCCTGCGGCAGCAGGCGGCACGGCGATGCCGCTTGCGGAGAGCATTGAACGCGGCCTGCGTGAACGTGCGATCGACGCAGCAAAGGAAATGCTGCAGACGGTTCCGCCGCTCGAGGTCGTCAACAACGAGCTGATTCCGGCGCTTGACCGCGTCGGCAAGGGCTTCGAGAAGGGCACTGTGTTCCTGCCGCAGCTGCTCATGAGCGCAGAAGCAGCCAAGGCGGCTTTCGAGGTCGTAAAGGACGCGATGAAGGGCGAAAGCCAGCAGATCAAGGGCAAAATTATTCTTGCGACCGTCAAGGGGAGATATTCACGATATCGGCAAGAATATCGTCAAGGTTTTGCTGGAAAACTATGCGTATCAGGTGCTTGATCTCGGCAAGGACGTTCCGCCCGAGGTGATTGTTGATACCGCTATCAAGGAAGATGTTCCGGTGGTCGGCCTGAGTGCACTGATGACGACGACGGTTGTCAGCATGGAAGAGACCATTAAGCAGCTGCGTGAGAAAAACCGGGCACCAAGGTCGTTGTCGGCGGTGCCGTGCTCACGCAGGAATACGCAGATTCCATCGGCGCGGACTGCTACGCGAAGGACGCTATGGCAACCGTGCATTATGCGGATTCCGTATTCGGCGTATAAGATAAGAAAAAGAGACTGTATCACCGATACAGTCTCTTTTTTGATGAAATTAAGCGGCGTCTTCGAGTTCTTCGAGCGCCTCTTGTTTGGTGTCGGCAGAGAAAAAGAAACGCGCCGGTTCCGTCATATACTTCAATGTGTCCGTTTACATATTCGAGAGTGCAGTTCATCTTGCGCATCCCCTTTCCTTTTGTTGTACATAGTATAGCAAAAGGAAAGTACGATAAACGGTACTTAGTCTATGAATTTGTGAATCTGCTTTTCAAACGCTTCGCAGACCTCCGGTGGGTTTACAATGCGTACATCGCCTTCCAGACTGAACACCCATGAAAAAAAACTGCGGACTGACGACAACATCCACATCCAGATAAAAATGATCGTGATCTGCCGGCAATAGACGCAGGTTGCTGCCGAATCGGTCAAGCATGACACCGATAAAGCGGTTCAGGCATTTCAGCCGCACAGTTTTTCTCCTTTGCCGGAGAACATGCCGAACACCTTGCGGGAGTAGGCTGCCGCGTCAAAACCGGTCGTCGAACAGCTGTTTCCCCTCACGAGGCAGGTCGGTCTGCACAAGTGAATCCATCTTATCTACGCGGTAATGGCGGATTTCATCAGCATCGTGATCGAAGGCAATCAGATAGTAATTTTTCATTGTCCCACGTCAGCGCCCACGGACTGACGCGGTAGCGCGCACCATCTCGGCGGTACTGCTTTTGAATGCGCGGACTGGCAGAGAAATTCAGCACCCAGTTGAAATAGCGAAACGTAATCTGGACATCGTTGGATATGGCCGCGTGCAACGCATCAATATTGTAGTAAATCTGCTCATTGAGCGTTTTCACACGTTCGGAAACATACACCTGACGCTGAAGCGTATGCGCTTCATGGTCACTGGTGAGGTGCTCGATTTTGCCGATGAGCTCGTTGGATTTTTTCTCGGTAATAAAGCGGGAGCACTGGATTGCATCCACGAGCAGCTTGAGCTCGGGCAGTTCAAACTCGCGTGACGCGACATAATAGCCGCCGCCGGCGCCTCTCTGACAAATTACATCCAGACCAAAATTCTGGAGTGCTTCGATATCCGAATAAATGCTTTTGCGCTCAGCGGTGATGCCGCCGCGCTCGAGCGCCGCACGCAGCTCATCTGTGGTGAGTTTATGGTTTTCATCCGTTCGCTGCAGCAGGATTTGGTATAAATACAGCAGCTTCAGCTTTTGATTCGGATTTTTTAGACATGGTTAGCCTCCCGTTCAGAAAGCGCGTTTTGATACGCCGAAAGCGTGGTTCCATCAAAGCAGATCATGCTTACCTGCTCAATTTCTGCATGAGTTGAGAGATATTCCTCAATCGTACGGATAGCGATTTCAGCGGCACGGTTCAGCGGAAAGCGATATACACCGGTGCTGATGGACGGAAACGCCACGGTTTTGCAATTTAATTCGGATGCAATGCGCAGGCAGTTTTGATAGCAGCCTGCCAGCAGTACCGCCTCACCCGCATGTCCACCGCGCCAGATCGGTCCCGGCGTATGAATGACATACCGACATGGCAGACGATATGCTCGTGTTGCTTTGGCTTCGCCGGTCCGACAGCCGCCGAGCGTGCGGCATTCCGCCAGCAGCTCCGGTCCTGCCGCTCGATGGATGGCACCGTCTACACCGCCGCCGCCCAGCAGGGACGTGTTGGCAGCGTTTACGATCGCATCTGTCGTGCATTGGGTAATATCTCCGCGCTGAATAAAAATTCGACTCATCAGCCATGCCCCTTCCATTAAGTTGTTGGCTTTATTATACGTTGTTTTTCCGAAAATTGCAAGTTTGACGCAAATTGCAGAATGCGTTATAATAAATACAGTATCACAGCAGGCGAGGAGAGCGCAGCAATGGACAAGCCGATGAACGAATACGCCGCAGACGCACCGCGCGTTTTGCGGGATTTTTTTAACCTATATTTCCACAATACGCGGCAAATCCGCAAAACCGCACACGAGTATTATCTTGATCTGCGGCTGTTTTTTCGCGTACTCAAGCACAACAAAGGCGCAGTCGATAAAAATCTTCCGCTTGATGAGATCGACATCAGCGACATTGGTCTGGATTTTATCCGTGATATCACGCTGTCGGACACCTATGATTATCTGGAATACATGGCGCAGAGCCGCCCAACGCAGCAGAACAGCAACCACACCAATTACGGATTGAGTGTCAACTCGCGTGCACGCAAGGTCTCTGCGATACGCGCGTTTTTTCGGTATTTAACCGATAAACAGCATGTTTTAGAGGTCAATCCGGTCAGCGGACTGGAAGCGCCGACTGTCCGTAAATCTCTGCCGACTTACCTTACAACGGACGACAGCGTGCGGCTTCTGGAATCCGTCACCGGCCCGTATGCCGAGCGAGATTACTGCATCCTGACGTTTTTCCTTAACTGCGGCATGCGTGTTTCCGAACTGGTCGGACTGAATCTGACCGACTTCAAGGACGATACCGTGCGCGTGCTCGGTAAGGGCGGCAAGCAGAGGACGGTATTTCAATGATGCGTGTCTTGCCGCGCTCGAGCAGTATCTGCCCAAACGCCTGGAGCCGAACGAGCAGGACGCGGACGCGCTGTTTGTCAGCAAAAAGCGCAACCGCATCAATGTGCAGACGGTCAAGTGGCTGGTAAAGAAATATATCGGTCAAGCCGGACTCGATCCAAAAAATACTCTGCGCACAAGCTGCGTCACACAGCGGCAACGCTCATGTACCAGAACGGCGTGGATATCCGCACACTGCAAAGCATTCTTGGTCACTCAAGTGTGGATACGACCATGATCTACACCCACATCGAGAATGAAAACATGCGCGAAGCTGCGGCAAGGAATCCGCTGTCGGAAATCCGGCCGAACGGTGAGCGTGTGCCTGTAAAACAGCCGAAAAACAGCGATAAGTAACATAAAAGGGCGTGCTGCAAAATAGTGCGTAAGAAAAGACGGGTAAGTTTCCACGAAAGGGATTGCTTACTCGTCTTTTTGCTTTATGATTAGGTGTGAAACAAGATCAAACCACCCATTTTCGAAAACAAACGCAGGGACGAAATGCCTTATGCGACCTTTCGTCCCTGCGTTCTTTGCGGACCTGTTCTGCAACAGACTCTTTGTTTTTTATTACAGCTGCATCTCCAGCGCGGCATCGCAGTACGGACAGCGGTCACCGACCTTGCCGTGCAGCGGTACATACAGCTCGCTTCGCGTAATGCACTTGTGGTTGGAGCAGCGGATGCCGGGATCTGCACCGATTTCATGATGACCGGCACGCTCGAACGGCAGCTTGGACAGCGTCAGCAGCAGTGCCATACGGCCGAACATGCCGAACCGAGCCTGGCGGAAGTAGACCGCACGCGGATCATCATCCACGTCCTGTGCAATCTCATCAACACGCGGCAGCGGATGAAGCACCAGCATGTCCTTCTTGGCGCGCTTCATCTTCTCAGCTGTCAGCTGATAATTGCCTTCAAGGTTTGCGTACTCCTCTGCCGTGACAAAGCGCTCGCGCTGAATGCGAGTCATGTACAGCACATCCAGCTCGGGCAGAACTTCATCAATGCTGTCTACCTCGCAGAACGGCATATTGTTGTCTTTCAGGAATTTTACCATATAGTCCGGCAGCTTGAGTGCATCAGGTGCGATCAGATAAAACTGTACATTATGATACCGCTGCAGGAAATGCAGCAGAGAATGCACGGTACGGCCGTACTTCAAATCACCGCACAGACCAATCTTCATATCGTCAGCAGAGCCGCGCATACGCAGAATGGTAATCATATCGGCAAGCGTCTGAGTCGGGTGCAGATGACCGCCGTCGCCGGCATTGATGACAGGCACAGACGAGTACATTGACGCTACCTTGGCTGCGCCCTCTCGCGGGTTGCGCATGACGATCATATCCGCATAGCTGGATACCATGTTGATAGTATCCTTGAGTGTTTCGCCCTTAGACGCAGAAGTGGCGTTCGGATCGGAAAACCGACAACACTGCCGCCCAGTCTCATCATCGCGGTGGAAAACGACAGGTTGGTACGGGTAGAAGGTTCATAAAACAGGCTGCCCAGCACCTTGCCGCGGCAGGCATCTACATAACCCTCCGGTCGGTCGATAATATTGCTGACCAACTTGTACAGATCGGAAAACTCTTTTTCCGTTAAATCACATAAATCAATAATATGGCGCATGCGAACTCCATTCCTTTCTACGGTACAGTCGCCCTATTCGTTATTTGTCACTGTTAATGATAGCACAAATAAAGGCGAAAGAAAAGAGTTATTTGCATATTGCGTCGATTGGATCGAGAGCGGCCGCACGAACCGCCGGGAGCAGTCCGGCAGCGGCTCCGCTGAGTGTGGAAAGTGTCAGCAATCCGGCAAATACGCGGCCTTCCGGCAGGAGCAGTGCTGCTCCGAAGTGCAGGAGCGCACCTGCGGCTGCCAGACCGACGATTCCGCCGAACAGGCACAGCAGCACAGCCTGCAGGAGAAATGTCCGGCGAATATCATGCGGCTGTGCGCCGAGCGCCAGCAGAATGCCGATCTCCCCTGTTTTCTCGTGAGCGGCAGCCAGCATGCTTCCCATAACACCGATGAGCGCGACAAACAGTGTCACCGCACCGACGGCGGCAAACAGGCCGATTCCCATTTCGGCAAGCTGCTGTACGGTCTGCACCGCACCCGACATATTCTGTACATGCACGCCGCGCACCTGCTGTCGATCGGTCAGATACTTTTCAATCTGAGAGCTGACCGAAGCAGTATCTGCCTGCGAAATGCACTGCACGAACACTTGATCCGTGCGTTCGGTTTGCGACGCGATACACGCATACGGCACATAGACCAGATGCGGTGCAACCGCCGACATCATTCCGCCGAATGCCCCCGTCTGTGCCCGCACAACACCGCATACCGTGAAATACCGGTCGGTGCCGTTTACCTTTAGCCGAATCTGCCGTCCGGTGATATTTGTCCGTCTGTACAGCGTCTGTGCCAGATCATCGCCGACCACGGCAACTGGCTCAGCGTTTGCACACTGCCATGCGTTCGGCAGTGTACCTGCCAGCATCTCCATTTGCATGACTTCACCGAGCCGTTCGTCTGCACCGAGAAGTACCGCGTGCTCAGTTGTGTGTCCGACGCGCACGGTGCCGCTCTGCGCCTTGATCGGCATCAGCGTGCGAATGCCGTCCACATCCTGCTCTATCTCATCCGCCAGTGCTGCCGAGAGTATCGTTCCCGCGTGTCCGCTTTCCGTGTACACCGATAAACCGCTGACGCCGAGTGTCTGCAAACCGACGTCCACCTGTTTTCGCCCATACAGACCAATGGAAAGGATAAGCAGCAGTGCACCGCTTCCAACCGCAACAGAAAGCGCGCAAAGTGCCGTCCGCAGCGGACTTTCCCGCAGATTATGCGCCGCCAGTGACAGAATATCCCGCAGTCTCATGTCTGTACCTCCACCGGATCACCGTCAGTCAATTCATCGGGCGGCGACAGAATGACCGATACACCTGTCGGCAAGCCGTCTATAATTTCAACCGTATCCTCGAGCAGATAGCCGGTCTGTACCGCGCACTGCACGGCATGGCCGTCCTGCACGCAGAATACAAACTCTTGTTCTCCGCGCTGGCAAATTGCTTCATATGGTACAACCGCAGCACCGTCTCGATGGTCTGTGAATACCTTAACGGTCGCGGAATATCCGGGGCGCAGATTTTCGGTTGAGCCGTTCAAATCAAGCAGCACCTCAACGGTTGCTTCGGCATCTTCGTTTGTCAGACTAAAGGTTTTCACAGCCGCAGGAGCAATTGCGGTTAATCCGGCGTGAAAGGTGCCGTCCACTGCCGACAATGTGATGTTAGCGCGCTGCCCGACAGCAAGCTCTCCTGCATATAGCTCGGGAGACTGCGCACGCACGCGCAGCTTATCCGGATTCGCAATTTGTATGCACGGCATATCGGCCGATACACTCTCGCCCGCCTGCGGAACAGTCAGCACAGTACCGTCCATCGGCGCATACAGCGCGTGAGCGTCCTCGGCAGTGACAGTGTTCACCGTGCCGGAAATTGCAAACACGCTCTGTGCGGTCTGCCAGTAATCCGCAGCTGTTTGCGATCTGCCGATGTCAGTCAGCGTGCACAGAATATCACCCTTCTGCACGGTGTCGCCTGTTGCGGCATACACTGCACTTACTACACCATTTTTCGCCGGACAAACCGCTGTGCTCTCTGCGGACTCGACCGTACCGAAAATCGTCACACTATTGTAGATATCCTGCGTTTCGGCGGCCACTGTGCGTACCAAAACCGCCTCCGGCGGACGGTGCTTCCACGACCAGAACAGCATTGCCGTCAGCACACCTGCCGTCGTAAGCAGCACCGCGCGGATCTTATTTTCCAAATGCAAAACCTCCCCTGACGCAAACTGAGTTTAGTCTGCGGAGAGGAGGTGAAAATTATGCTTACAATACGGCACGAATCGCGTCACCGACGGTTTTCGCACGCACGATATTCATTTTCTGCAGCAGGTCCTCGTCTACATCCTGCATAGGCATGATGCAGGTGTGGAAACCAAGGCGGTATGCCTCATTGATACGCTGTCCCGGATTGGACACCGCACGCAGCTCGCCGGTCAGGCCGACCTCGCCGAAGCTCATGACGCCTTCCGGCAGCGGCTTGTCCCGAAAGCTGGATGCGATTGCCAGCACCATCGGCAAATCCACAGCAGGCTCGTCTAGCCGCATGCCGCCGACGACGTTGACATACACATCGCTCGACGACAGAAACAGCCCGCAGCGTTTTTCCAGAATGGCGAGCAGCAGCACCATGCGGTTGTAGTCCACGCCGGCAGCGGTGCGGCGTGGCACACCAAACTGCGTTTTCGCAGCAAGCGCCTGCACCTCGGCGAGCAGAGGACGGCTGCCCTCCATCACGCAGGCAATGCAGTTGCCGGACGCACCCTGCGGATGACCGGCCAGCATAGCCGCAGACGGATTCTGCACCTCGAGCAAACCGTGATCGCTCATTTCAAACACGCCGATTTCATTGGTTGAGCCGTAGCGGTTTTTCGCCGCACGCAGACAGCGGAACGGACCTGCGGATTCCCCTTCGAAATACAGCACGCAGTCCACCATGTGCTCAAGGATTTTGGGGCCTGCCAGCGTACCCTCTTTGTTGACATGACCAACAATAAAAATCGTCACGTTGCGATTCTTCGCGTACTGCATCAGACTCATCGCGCATTCCTTGATCTGGGTCGTACCGCCGGGAGCGGCAGTTAAATCGCGCTTATAGACCGTCTGGATAGAGTCCACGATTAGAATATCCGGCTCGAGCAGCTCGGTTTCGTTGATGATCTGCTCCATGTCGGTCTCGGCAAGGATGTACAGCTCGGGTGAAGAAATGTGCAGGCGTGCCGCACGAATTTTGATCTGCTTGAGCGATTCCTCGCCCGAAACATAGAGCACGCGGGCATTTTTGCACATTTCCTGACACATTTGCAGCAGCAGCGTCGATTTGCCGATGCCCGGCTCACCGCCGACCAGCACAAACGAGCCGTGTACAGCGCCGCCGCCGAGAACGCGGTCGAGTTCACCGATTCCAGAATGGAACCGGCTTTCGTCTCCGGTATCAATATCCTTGAGCAGAGTCGGCCGCGATTCGCCGCGCTGAAATGTATTCGTGCCGCGTGCCGCCGAAACCGGCTTCTCCTTGAATTCGCTCATGGTGTTCCATGCGCCGCAGGACGGACATTTGCCGTACCATTTCGGACTTTCATATCCGCAGTCACCGCACAGAAAAACTGTCTTTTGCTTCATATTTCCTCCGTTACATTCCGCTCTGGCTGCGTAAATATCCGCAGATCACGGCGGCAGCAAGTTGTTTGTGATAGGCTTCGTCCCGCAGCCGCGCTTCTTCGGCCGGATTGGACAGAAAGCCGCATTCGATGATAACCGCCGGGCAGTCCAGCTTTTTCATCAGATAGATGGCGCTGTCTGCCTGTTTAGCCTTGCGATGATTCAATGGGTCGCAGCCGTCAATCAGGCACTGCTGTATCTGCTCGGCCAGCGGCTTGCCCTGCACATTCCCTGTCGAGTAAAACACCTGGGCACCGTGGTACTGCGCGTCGCTGAACTTATTCAGGTGAATGCTCAGAAACACCGGCGACGGAATGCTGTTTACCAGCTTTTCCCGTGCCTTGATATCCGCGATTTTGTTCTCTCGCACCGTGCGGGAAGGATTGTAATCAAGTGCATTTTCATCTGGCCGCGTCATAGCGGTCGGCACACCGAAGAAATTTGCCAGCACTTGCACCCGTTTTGCAATGCTCAAATTGATATCTTGCTCGGCGGTTCCATCCGCGCCGACCGCGCCGCCGTCGAAGCCGCCGTGTCCGGCATCAATGACGAGCGTGGTTTGAGCGTTCCCTGCCGTCTGCATTGCACGGGTTTTCTGCTCCATGCCAAAGCACAGCACCAGCGCCAGTGCCGCCGCGGCGCAAACGCCGCATTTCAGCCGTCTCTCCATCTCCGCACCTCCGTATCACACAAATATGCGAAAAAGGCGGAACTTATGCGTTTACTTGGGCGCGTTCAGCACAGCATCTGCACCGGTTTTGTCCAGTGTGCTGATGATAACAGGCTCTGCCGTCATGCCGTCCAGCGTGAAGGCTGCGGAAACACTCTGCCTGCGAATCGTACCGCCGCTGACCGACTGCGTTACCGTGGTCGGCTGCAGCCGGACGGCTTCGTCTAAATCACCCATTGCACTTTCGACCGACCAGAGCAGTTCGGTGTACGCGTCCGGCGTATCGGCACAGATAATGGTCCAGCTGCCTGCACGCTGACTCAGCGAATCGACACATACCAGCGGTACGCGGCCATACATCGCGGCAAGGCCCTCCTGCTCAGCGGCAGTCACCAGCTCTGCCGACCATGAACCGTTCAATTTGTGATACAGCGCACCGTCCGACAGATAACTCTGTGTCAGCAGCTGCTTATTCGATGTATTCGGCGCGGAAAGCGTCATTTTGCGGTCGGTGAGCAGTTCGTTCTTCTCGCGGTCGAACACGGTGGTCTCGCTCGTCTGCACCTGCATGACCGTCCTGCCGTCATGGGTCACAGCCGCTGGAGACGCAAATTCGCTGTTGACCGAGTAATGCAGCAGAGCGTCCATACCGGCGGTTGCCTCGCGGTACTGCGCGTAGGTCGAAAACAGATTCTGATACGATTTCGCGTCCGCTTCGGTTATCGCGTTTTCGCTGACAAGCTGATCGAGCAGCGTGCCTTCACTGTTCTTCGGTGAAACAGACAGCACCGTGTAGCTTGCCGCTACAGCATCATCGCGCACGAAATTCTGCACGTTGATGATACCGGTGTCGTAACTACCCTGCTCACGAGCAGTCTCTATCGCGTTCCCATAGCTGAAATCCGCCGTATCCGAGTAGCCGAGCGCACGCAGCAGGAACACCGCGTACATCTGCGCGGTGCACTTGCCGGTCGGATTGAAGGTCGTCCGGTTCGTGCCATTCGCCAGACCGTTGCTGTACAGATACTGCACATACGGCTTTTCCCATCCCTTGAGATCGGTAAACGGCGCGGTATAGGTCAGCGTCTTGGCCTCAGCCTCCTTGCCGAGCAGACGCACCAGCATGACAGCCGCTTCCGCCCTGGTCGGCGTGCGGTCGAGGTCATAGCCGTTCTGCGTGCCCTGAAACAGCCCCATTTCGTGCAGTGAATCTGCACAATTCGTATAATTTGCCGCAAAGGCCGAAGCGGTCAGCATGGCAGCGGCAGCCGCGCCGACGCAGACAGCGCGTAACCATTTATTCATAGTCCTATCCTCCTGAACTGATATTGCCTATAAAAATACAGTATAAGTATAGCACAAAGCCATGTGTTTTCCAACAACAAAACGGATATACTACTCGCAGAAGGAGTGTATCCAATATGACGAATATTCAAAAAATGCGGCGTGATCGGCGTGGGCTTTGTCGGCGCGACCTGCGCATACACATTGGCGGTTTCCGGACTGTTCTCCGATCTGGTACTCGTGGATATGAACCGCGGCAAGGCTATCGGTGAAGCTGCGGACATCAATCATGGTGTGGCGTTCAGCAAGCCGTGCCGCGTCATGGCCGGAGACTATGCTGACCTCGCCGAATGCGGTCTTATCATCATTGCGGCAGGTGCAAACCAGAAGCCCGGCGAAAGCCGTTTGGAGCTGCTCGGACGAAATAAAGGCATCCTGTCCTCCGTCATAGCACAGCTTACGGCAGTCAATCGTGAGGCGATTCTGCTGGTTGTGTCCAATCCGGTCGATGTGCTGACCTGCCTGGCGCAGCAGCTGAGCGGCTTCCCTGCCGGACGTGTACTCGGTTCCGGTACCGTGCTGGATACCGCGCGGCTCAAGTATCTGCTCGGACAGCGGCTTGGCGTGGACAGCCGCAACGTGCATGCGTTCATCATTGGCGAGCACGGCGACAGCGAGCTGGCGGTATGGTCGAGCGCTAATATCTCCGGTGCCGATCTGGACGATTACTGCCGCATTGCCGGCATCACCAAACCGGCAGATGAGCTTTCCCGCATTTACGAGCATGTGCGCGATGCAGCGTATCAGATTATCGACAGCAAAGGCGCAACCTATTACGGTATTGGCATGGCGGTGCGGCGTATCGCGGAGGCCATTGTACGCAATGAACATTCCGTGCTGCCGGTCACTTCGATGATTTACGGACACTACGGCGTGGACGGTATCTGTCTGGGTGTGCCGACTATTGTCGGACGAAACGGCGCGGAAGCTGTGCTGGATATGCCGCTCTCCGAGGAAGAACTGGCACAGCTGCAGCGTTCTGCGAACACAATGCGCGAGATGATCGACAAGCTGGACGGATAATACAAAAGGGACAGAGCCAATGCTCTGTCCCCTGTTCTATATGCGTATTTTTAGAAGTCGAGGTTTACCATAACGTCGGAAACATCCGGCTTCTCTGCGATCAGGCCCTGATCGTACATCCAGTCAATATTTTCCTGCCAGCACTGCTCGGTCTGAGAGAGGAACTTCGCGTCCTCGGTCTCCATGAGCGGCAGCAGCGTCTCCACAGGGACTTCTTCTCTACATCCGGGTCGAGTGCAAAGTTTGCCTCATCCTGATTGTCGAGCAGAACCTGCAGAACATCGTCGGTGTTGCTCTTGAAGTCCTCAAAGCCCTTGCTGCAAGCGCGCAGGAAGCCCTTCAGCGTATCGGAATTGTTCGCAATCATATCATCGCTTGCGAGGAAAATACCTTCGTAATACTTCGGCACACCGTAATCATCCGGGAAGAAGTAATTGACCTCGAAGCCTTCCTTCTCCATCTGCGGTACCTCGTGGTTGACCAGACAGCCGATGGTTGCATCGACGTTGCCGGTGGTCATCGAGCTCATCAGGTCGAAGCCAACGTCAACCATGTTCACGCTGTTCGGATCGGCACCGTTGGACTGCATGATGCTGCGGACCAGTGCCTCGGAAAGCTCGGTGCCCGCGTAGCCGACAGTCTTGCCCTCCAGATCCTTCGGCGTAGTGATGTTCTTGTCCTTGAGCGACAGGATGATGTTCAGCGGACCCTGAACCACTGCACCGATGGACTTAATCGGCACATCCTGCTCAGCACGAGCCTGAATGACATCCTGCTGATAATACAGACCAATGTCTGCCTTGCCGGCGGCAACCATGCTCATGGCATCGTTTACGCCTGCCGGAGACTGGATATCCACATCCAGGCCTTCCTCTGCGAAGTAACCCTTCTCCTGCGCTTCGTACAGGAATGCATGCAGGGCATTCGGATACCAGTCGAGCACAACGGTCAGGTGCTGCAGATCATCGCTGCCGCTTTTTGCCGCATCAGACTGTGCGGCGTTCTGTGCGCCGCAGCCGGTCAGCAGCATGGTGCCTGCTGCCAGAAGTGCAAGAATACGCTTTTTCATATATGATTTTCTCCTTATGTTAGAACAAAAATTTCGCTTTTTCTTAAAATTGTGTTATCAAGGTTATAAGCTGCTGCGCCAGGTGATAATTTTCTTTTCCAGCCAGCTTACAATGCCTACTGCGATCATCGCAACCACGCTCAGCAGTACGATCGGTGCAAACACGCCGGCGCCGTCCAGCTGCGTCATCATGCGGCGGCTGAAATAGCCGAGACCCGCCTGTGCGCCCAGCCACTCGCCGATCGCAGCTCCGATGATCGACATCGGGATCGCCATTTTGAGCGCCGAGAAAAAGTACGGCAGCGCTGCCGGAATCTTCAGCTTGAGGAAAATTTCCTTCTTGCCTGCGCCGAAGGTCTTGAGCATATCGACCATATCGGTCTTCGCCGAGCGGAAGCCGTCAAATACGGTCATCGCGATCGGGAAGAACGTGATGAGCACGGTGACGAGCACCTTGCTCCAGATCGTGTAGCCGAACCAGAGCACAAACAGCGGCGCAAGTGCGGTTGTCGGAATGGTCTGTGAAGCGACGATGAGCGGGTACAGCATTTTCTCCGCCGACGGACTCGCGTCCATTACGATGGCGAGCAGCAGACCGAGCGCGATCGAGATCGCAAGGCCGACTCCGGTACACAGCATGGTGGCCGGCAGATGTGCGGTGAACAGCGGTTTGCGCAGCTCCCACAGGCGCACAAGCACCTGTGTCGGCGACGGCAGAATGTAGGCCGCATTCATGCCCATGGCTATGCACTGCCAGACGATGAGCAGCGCGAACATAAAGATCAGTGCGGGCAGATTTGCATTCTTTTTCATGCCTGCACCTCTTTTCTGAGCAGAGAAATCAGATTTTCTCTCAACTCAAGCATCTTCGGGTCGGTCAGGCACGCACGCGTGCGCGGATACGGTGCAGGCACCTCAAACGAGTGCAGCTTGCGGATTGGTGTATCCTCCACGACCAGAACACGGCCGGACAGGAAAATAGCCTCCTCTACATCGTGAGTGATGAACAGGACGGTCTTGCTGTCCTGCTCCCATTGGTCGAGCAACCACTCCTGCATAGTGATGCGCGTGAGAAAGTCGAGCGCGGAAAAAGGTTCATCGAGCAGCAGCAGTTCCGAGCCGGTCAGCAGCGTACGCGCGAATGCCGCACGCTGACGCATGCCGCCGGAAAGCTCCTCCGGGCGCTTGTCGCCCCAGCCAGCCAAACCGACGTGCTCGAGCGTTTCCGCTGCACGCTTGTCCATCTCCGCGCGGGAAATGCCGCCGCGAATCTCCATCGGCAGACGCAGGTTTTCGTTCACCGTGCGCCACGGAAACAGCAGGTCGCGCTGCGGCATGTAGCCGCAGTAGCCGCGCCGTCCGTCAATGCTCTTGCCGTCTACCAGAATCTCGCCGCTCCTGCGCGGCAGAAGCTGGTTGGTCAGGCGGAAAATCGTGGATTTGCCGCAGCCGGACGGCCCGATGACCGACACAAATTCTCCCTTCTCAAGATGGAAGGACAGACCGTCAATGATGTTAAAATCCTCACTGTCGTACTGAAAAACGACGCTCTGAAACTCCAGCATAGCTTACATCGCCTCGTTCCAGGCCATGTCCCAGAACATGCTCTCGTAGCGCGAGCACGCGACGAAAATATCGGTCAGACGCGCAAGCTGCGACTCGGTATAGCCCTCACTCAGACGCTCCATATAAGCGACCAGCTTGCGGTTTTCTGCCGCATAGTCCTCGGATGCGTAGCCCTGCACCCATTCACCGTAGAACTCATGCTGATCGGCGTTCGGGTAGTTGGCGACGATCCACTTGGCGATGTATTCATAGCTGAGTGCACACGAAAGCACAGCCGCCATAATCTCCGCCGGACCTTCCTCGGCTGCAACAGCGCGCATGTAGGATGTGTAAGACTCGTTATTCAGCGATGGCTTGACGCGCTCTGCGTCCTCCTCGGTGATGCCGAGACGGTTCATGTAGCCGCGGTGAATGTTCATCTCACCGCCGAGAATATTCGCCACCGAGGTTGCGAATACACGCATGATCTCGGGATCGCGGGACTTGACAACGCCCTGCGCGAACACCTTTGCGTAATCAAACAGGTAAACATAATCCTGCAGAAGATAAAAACGAAATTTTTTTTGAATGTCGAGGCTGCCGTCGGCAATACCGTGGACAAACGGATGGTTCAAATAGCCTTCCCAGATGTCCTGCGTTGCGGCAAGCAGTCTTTCGGTGGTTTTGTTGTTCAAGGTGGTACCCCCAATGAAAGTATGTTGATGATTTTCCTAAGACTGACGGCAAAATTCTGCCGGCAGCATTTTTCTGCTTACAGAATCTGCAAACAGAGGTTCGTCGTCAGTTCGTCCGCATTCAGCAGACTTACTGCGTCGATCAGGCGCGTACGAAAGGAAGCGGTGCCCTCCATCTCTTTACGCACACGCGCCTCGGCTGTTTCTCCGCAATGCTTCATCACCTCCGATGCAGTGACTGCGGCTTCTAACAATATATCTGGATTCGCACCGCAGTACACGCCGGTCAGTGAGGTGAGCATACAGCCTGCGCCGGTAATCCGCCGCAGATACGCACTGCCGCCGCGTACCACTGCGGTACGGGTTCCATCGGTAATTACATCCATCGCGCCGGTGAGCATGACGACAGCTCCGGTCCGGCGGCTGAACGACCGCAGCCACGCTGCGGATTCCTGTAAATTGTCCTCGGTCACGCTGTCGAGCGCACTGGCTTCCACGCCGGTCTCCTGCTCGGCTCCTGCGGCGAGCGCCCGCACCTCGGATGCATTGCCGCGAATGACCGAAACAAGATTTTCGCTCAACAGGCGAGAACACATTTCACGCCGGAGCGTGCTGGCACCGGCGGCTACCGGATCGAGCACGACCGGACGGCCGTTGCGCTTTGCAATTTTGGCTGCACGCAGCATGGCCTCCTGTGCACGGACAGCGCCCATGTTGATTACAAGTGCCTGTGCGTGCGAGGTAATCTCCTCGACCTCACGCTCATCCTGCGCCATAATGGCCGTGCCGCCTGCCGCAAGGATGATATTCGCGCAGTCGTTGATGGTAACATTATTGGTGATGGAATGCACCATCGGTGTGCGGTTCTGCGTGTTTTCGAGAACGGCTTTAATAGTATCGATCAATGCTTAGCACCTTCCAGTGCGCTGAGAACATGCGTGCGCTTGAGGGCGCTCAGCACCAGAACCGAAATCGCCGCACCTACCGCAGTGGACACGAGGAAGGACGGCACAAAGGTGAACAGAGCTGCCTTTGGTATTGCCCATCACGAATGCGGCAATCGGGTAGGAAGCCAGACCGCCGAGAATGCCGGTGCCGAATACCTCACCAACGTAAGCGACCGGCAGCTTCGGGCAGGCCTTGTAGGCCAGACCGCACAGCAGCGCACCAATCATCGAGCCGGGGAATGCCAGCAGACTTCCAAGCCGAGCACATTGCGAATCAGTGCTGCTGCAAAGCCCATGCCGAGCGCGTACCACGGGCCCAGCAGAACGGCGCCGAGCACATTTACCATATGCTGCACCGGCGAGCCCTTTGCGCCAAGCACCGGTATGGAAAACAGGCTGCCAACGACTGCAACTGCGACGAGAACGCCTGCAATGGTCAGTTTACGGATAGAATTCTTTTTCATTGTCTTTCACTCCTCCGAAAAAAATACGGCAAAAATGATTAAGCGGACCGCAGCCATGCCCCAGACCGGGTGCATGACGGATAGCGTCGGTGACGTACTCTTTAGACAGCTTTACCGCCTCGGGCACGCTGTGGCCAAGCGCCAGATTGATGCGATCGCAGAGGACAGTGTGCAGCCCGTGCCGTGCGTGCTGGTGGTGTTGATCTGCTCAATCTCAATGCGGTGACAGGTCTCGCCGTCAAATAGTACATCCACCGCACCTGCGATGTTCTTGCCACCCTTGACGAGCACGTTCCTGCAGCCCTTGGCATAGATGCGGCGTGCTGCCTCCTCCATGTCCTCGGGCGTGCGGATTTCCATATCTGCCAGATACTGTGCCTCCGGTACGTTCGAGTCAGCACCTCGGCAAACGGCAGCACGGTCTCAATAAGTGTGCCGACAGACGCCGGATCCATCAGTGGATCACCGTTTTTGGCGAACATCACCGGATCAATCACGATGTGCGCCGGCTGTGTACTGTGCCAGCTTGCCGGCTACCGTCTTCATGCACTCCGGCGAGGACAGCATGCCGATTTTAACCGCATCCGGCACGATGTCTTCAAACACCGCGTCAATCTGCTCCTCGATCATCCGGGGACTGATGTCCTGAATGTCGATCACGCGTGCGGTGTTTTCCGCTACGACTGATACGATAACGCTCATGCCGAACACGCCGTGTGCCGCCATGGTTTTCAGATCGGCCTGTACACCTGCACCACCGGAGCAGTCCGAACCGGCAATGGTAAGCACTGTTTTCATTCCTGTTCCCCTCAATTTTATCATCGCTGCCGGGAAAATAAAAAACGCCTCGTTTTCACCCTGCGGCAAAACCGAAGCACTCAATCCCAGCAATGCGACAGCTTCCCCCTACAATGGCATTAACCAACAGGTTCAAAGGTTGGGTTTCTCGCCCTCTCAGCCGCTCATCACAGCACCCTTGCTTGTCTTTTTATATAATATCAGTATAAGCCGTGTAAAATGCATTTGTCAAGTATAGAATCTTGCTGTATCTGATACGCCGTTAAAAAATAAACAAATTTTTTATTTATCAATACTGCCGGATTTGCAGGTGTTGCCCAAATTGCATTTTTCGTCTCCTGTCCGGTTGACAAACGGCAAAAAGAGGTCTATTATACGAATTGTTCAGCAGCCAAATGCTTTGAACAGGACATGACGTATCCGTATCACCGCTCACAGAAAGCCGTCGGTCGTGCAAGACGGCAGCAAGGCACGGGTTCGCTATCCCCTGCGAGCAGCTTCGATCAAAGGCAATGCCGAGTAGTCGAGGCCGGATATCCACCGTTAACAGGAAAAGCCCTCCGGAAGAATGCGGTACCGGGCGGCAATGAGAGGTCGGCAGCGTACTGTCGGCAAGCAAAGTGGTAACGCGGAAGTAAATACAGCAATAATGTATATGCCTTCGTCTTTGCAGGATCATCTTCGTGATCCTCCTGCATGGACGAAGGCTTTTTGCGTACCTTTGGCTGCGGAATCGCAAATCATTTCAAGAAAGAGACGAAAAAACATGAACACACTTGTAATTGTGCTGATCGCGGCTGTTGTTCTGTTCGGCGCGTACGTTTTCTACGGACGCTGGCTGGCGAACAAATGGGGTATCGACCCGAAAGCCAAGACGCCTGCCGTTGAATTTAATGACGGCAAGGACTTTGTACCGACCAACGGCTGGACGGTATTCAGTCACCAGTTCTCCTCCATCGCGGGCGCAGGCCCTGTAACCGGCGCAATTCAGGCTGCGGCGTTCGGCTGGCTGCCGGTACTGCTGTGGGTGCTGATCGGCGGCGTATTCTTCGGCGCGGTAGCCGACTTCGGCGCACTGTACGCTTCGGTTAAGAACAAGGGCAAGTCGATGGGTATGCTGATTGAGAAGTACATCGGCAAAAACCGGCCGCAAGCTGTTCCTGATTTTCTCGTGGATCTTCTGCTGCATCGTTGTTGCGGCATTCGCAGATATGGTTGCGGGCACATTCAACGCCTACACTGTCACTGACGCAGGCGTTACCGAGCTGGCTGCTGCCGCAACCACCAACGGTGCGGCAGGCATGATCTCCATCATGTTTATGGTATTCGCGGTTGTGCTCGGCCTTATCCAGAAAAAGTTTAACCTGACCGGCTGGAAGGAAGCCGTTGTCGGCATTGTGTGCATCGTTGCCTCCTTTGCAATCGGCATGAACTGCCCGCTTATCTTCGGCAAGGCAGCATGGAGCTATATCACCTTCGTTTATATCTTCTTCGCCGCTGTCCTTCCGATGTGGCTGCTCAAGCAGCCGCGCGACTATGACCACCTTCATGTTCATCTGCATGATCGCAGGCGCAGTTGTCGGTCTGGTTGTTGCACATCCGACTATGAACCTGCCGGTATTCACCGGTTTTACCAATGAGAAGCTCGGTACGATGTTCCCGATCCTGTTTGTAACCGTTGCATGCGGTGCGGTTTCCGGTTTCCACAGCCTGGTTTCCTCGGGTACGTCCTCCAAGACCATCGAGAACGAAAAGGACATGCCCAAGGTCGGCTATGGCGCAATGGTGCTGGAAAGCCTGCTGGCTGTTCTGGCACTGTGCGTTGCCGGTGCTGCTGCAGCAGCTGACGGTACGCCGGCAGCGGGCACGCCGTTCCAGGTATTCAGCAGCGGTGTCGCAGGCTTCTTCGAGATGTTCGGCGTTCCGGTTTATGTTGCCACTGCATTTATGACCATGTGTTTTCCGCACTGGCGCTGACCAGTCTGGACGCGGTTGCGCGTATCGGCCGCATGAGCTTTCAGGAGCTGTTCTCCGTCGATGACATGGAGCATGCCGAGGGCTGGCGCAAGCTGTTCTGCAACGTATATTTCTCCACGGTTATCACGCTGGCATTTGGTTTCCTGCTCACCAAGATCGGCTACGCCAATATCTGGCCGCTGTTCGGTTCTGCCAACCAGCTGCTGAGCGCTCTGGTGCTCATCACGCTCTGCGTATTCCTCAAGGTTACCGGCCGCAGCAACAAGATGATCTTCCCGCCGCTGATCATCATGCTGTGTGTTACCTTCACCGCGCTGGTGCAGCGTTTCCTCGCTATGGTAAAGGCGATCTCTGCTGCCGCCTCAACGGCTATTCCGGCCGGTGAGACCACTTGGGGCGCGGTATTCATCGCAAACGGTCTGCAGCTTATCCTTGCGGTACTGCTGATCGTACTCGGTCTGACGATCGTTATCCACTCGTTCAAGAGCTATGCCAAGAGCGAGAGAAACAGCGAGAACGCGTAAAGCTGATTTCTCCATATAACAAAAACGGCTTCGAAAAACCGAAGCCGCAAGACTATCGAAAAACCCGGTTGCAGCCTAATCGCAACCGGGTTTCTTGATAGGAAAAAATTCACGGAGTAATAATTACGGATTACTCATTCCTGATTATTCTTAAAGCTGTTCGCGGATCAGTGCACCCATCTCGGAGGTGGACAGTACCTTCTCACCCTTTGCGGCGATGTCCGCGGTGCGGTGACCTGCGTTGAGGACATTCTCAACAGCGGTTTCGATGGCGTCTGCCTCGGCCTTGAGGCCGAACGAGTAGCGCAGCATCATCGCGCACGACAGGATGGTCGCGATCGGGTTCGCGATGCCCTTGCCCGCGATGTCCGGCGCGGAGCCGTGGATGGGCTCGTACATACCCTTGCCGCTCTCGTTCATGGAGGCGGACGGCAGCATACCGATGGAGCCGGTGATCATGGAAGCCTCATCGGACAGAATATCGCCGAACAGGTTGCCGGTTACGATAACATCGAACTGACCCGGATTGCGGACAAGCTGCATCGCGCAGTTGTCAACGTACATATCGGTGTACTCGACCTCCGGGTACTCGTCCTTGATGCGGTGCATGGTTTCGCGCCATACGCGGCTGGTTTCGAGCACGTTTGCCTTGTCTACCGAGCAGACCTTCTTATTGCGCTTCATCGCCATCTCAAAAGCACGGCGGCCGATGCGCTCTACCTCATAAACCGAGTAGTTCATGTCGTCCGCGCCGGTCTCGCCCCAGCCCTTGTCGCTCTCGCGGCGGTAGTGCTTGCCGAAGTAAACGTCGCCGGTCAGCTCACGGCAAACGAGAATGTCGAAGCCGTCACCAATAATCTCAGGCTTGATCGGGCACGCATCCGCAAGTGCCTTGTGCATCTGCGCCGGGCGCAGGTTGACGAACAGACCCAGTGCGGCGCGCAGACCGAGCAGTGCCTTCTCCGGGCGCTTTGCGCTCGGAACATCGTCCCACTTCGGGCCGCCTACCGCGCCGAGCAGCACGGAATCCGCATTCTTGCAGATCTCGATGGTCTCATCGGTCAGCGGGATGCCGTTCTTGTCGATCGAGCAGCCGCCTGCGAGGACCTCCTGGAAATTGAACTTGTGGCCGAACTTCTCGCCGACCTTATCGAGCACGAGCATAGCCTCGGATACGATCTCCGGGCCGATGCCGTCACCCTTGACAACAGCAATATTGTATTCCATGGGATTATGCCTCTCTCTCCTTGAGCGACTTGAGCAGGCCGCCCGCCTTGATGATGTTCTGGATAAACGGCGGGAATGCAGCTGCCTGCCAGCTCTCGCCCTTGGTAACGTCGGTGATCACGCCGGTGTCGAAGTCTACTTCTACCTCGTCGCCTGCATCAATGCCGTTCGCCGCTTCCTCGCACTCGAGAATCGGCAGGCCGATATTGATGGCGTTGCGGTAGAAGATACGCGCGAACGAGGACGCGATAACGCAGGAAACGCCGTTCTCACGGAGAACAAGCGGTGCGTGCTCACGGGAGGAGCCGCAGCCAAAGTTGCGGGTCGCGACAACGATGTCGCCCGGGTGCATATTCTTGACGAAATCCGCGTCGATGTCCTCCATTGCGTGGGTGGACAGCTCCTTCGGGTCTGCGATATTCAGATAACGTGCGGGGATGATAACGTCGGTATCGACATTATCGCCGTACTTGAAAAACCTTGCCTTTTGCGTTCATGGTATGTGTTTCCTCCCTTACTTCAGGTCGTCCGGTGCGCAGATATAGCCTGCTACCGCACTTTGCGGCAGCGACGGCCGGGCTTGCCAGATAAATTTCCGAGGTGATATGACCCATACGGCCGACAAAGTTGCGGTTGGTGGTGGAAACCGCCTTCTCGCCGTGCGCCAGGATACCCATATGACCGCCGAGGCACGGGCCGCAGGTCGGCGTGGAAACGATAGCGCCAGCCTGAATGAAGATCTTGGTCAGACCCTCCTCAATGCACTGCAGGTAAACTTCCTGTGTTGCGGGGATGATGATGGTGCGCACATTCGGATTTACCTTGCGGCCCTTGAGGATTTCGGCTGCAACGCGCATATCGTCGATGCGGCCGTTGGTGCAAGAACCGATGACCGACTGCTGAACCTCAATATGGCCGAGGTCGTCAATGGTCTTGGTGTTCTCCGGCAGGTGCGGGCACGCGATGGTCGGACGGAGTGCAGACAGGTCGATCTCGATGGTCTGCTCGTACTCGGCGTCAGCGTCGGCCTCGAATGCGGTAACCTCGCGGTTTACGCGGCCCTTGATGTAATTCATCGTCTTGTCGTCTACCGGGAAGATGCCGTTCTTCGCACCGGCCTCAATGGCCATGTTGCAGATGGTGAAGCGGTCGTCCATGGACAGCGCGTGTGCGCCCTCGCCAACGAACTCCATCGACTTGTACAGCGCGCCGTCCACGCCGATCTTGCCGATGATGTGCAGGATAACGTCCTTGCCGGATACCCACGGGCTCAGCTTGCCGGTGAGCACAAACTTGATGGCGCTCGGCACCTTGAACCATGCCTTGCCGGTCGCCATGCCCGCCGCGAGGTCGGTAGAACCGACGCCGGTCGAGAATGCGCCCAGTGCACCGTAGGTGCAGGTGTGGGAGTCTGCGCCGATGATAAGCTCACCGGGAGCGGTCAGACCTTTTCCGGCAGCAGCGCGTGCTCGATACCCATTGCGCCAACGTCGAAGAAGTTTACGATGTTGTACTTCTTGGAGAACTCGCGGCACTCGAGGCACTGCTCAGCGGACTTAATATCCTTGTTCGGTGCAAAGTGGTCCATTACGAGTGCGATCTTGGTGTTGTCGAACACCTTATCGAAGCCCGCCTTCTCCATCTCTCGGATGGCAACCGGACCGGTGATATCGTTTGCCAGCGTGAGATCTACGTTTGCCTCGATCAGCTGACCTGCCGTTACGCTTTCCAGACCCGCATGCTTTGCGAGGATCTTCTGCGTCATTGTCATACCCATAACAGCGTTCCTCCTGCTGAATTAGTCGTTAAAATACTTGTTAATGCCGTTGATGTACGCCTTGATGGACGCCTCCATAACGTCAACCGATACGCCGCGGCCGGTAACAACCTCGTTGCTGCCGTCTACGCGGATCTTGACAATAGCTTCGCTCTGTGCGTCCTCGCCGTCGGTCAGTGCGCGCAGCGAGTAGTCCTCCAGAACGATTTCCTTGCCGATGATCTTGTCGATTGCATGGAACGATGCGTTGATCGGGCCGTCGGAAGCGGCAGCGCGCTCAAACATCTCGTCGCCCTTCTTGACGCGGATAACCGCGGTAGAGGTAATGGTGTTGCCAGAGTTGATAACAAAGCGGTCGAGCGTGTAGCGCTCCTCGCCGGAAACCGGAACAGCACCGATCAGACCCTCGAGGTCGCGGTCCTTGATGACCTTCTTCTTGTCAGCCAGAATCTTGAACTTCTCGAATGCCTTCTCGAGCTTCTCGTGATCGAGCGTGTAACCCAGCTCATGCAGGCGCTCCTCGAACGCATGGCGGCCGGAATGCTTGCCGAGCACGATGGCGTTCTTCGGGATGCCGACGGATTCCGGAGTCATGATCTCGTAGGTTTCCTTGTTGGCCATCACGCCGTGCTGGTGGATACCCGCCTCGTGTGCGAACGCATTTGCACCGACGATCGGCTTGGTCGGTGCAACAGCAACGCCGGTAATGGTCTGGATCATGCGGCTTGCACGGTAGATCTGGGTGGTTTCGATGTTGCAGCCGATGCCGAAGTGGTCAGCACGGGTCTTGAGCGCCATGACGCACTCCTCCATCGAGGCGTTGCCTGCGCGCTCGCCGATGCCGGTGATAGTGCACTCGATCTGGTCAATACCGGCCTCAACGCCTGCCAGCGAGTTGGCAACGGCCATGCCGAGGTCGTTGTGCATGTGGCAGGACAGGATTACGTTCTCGATACCCTCGGTGTGCTCACGCAGATACTTGATGCGGGATGCGTACTCCTGCGGGATCATGTAGCCGACGGTATCCGGAATGTTGATGGTAGTAGCACCGGCCTTGATGGCGGTTTCAACGACGCGGCACAGGAAGTCGAGGTCGGAGCGGGACGCGTCCTCGGCGGAGAACTCGATGTCCGAACAGAACTTCTTGGCGAAGGCTACGTTGTGCGCTACGGATTCCAGCACCTCATCCGGCGTCATCTTCAGCTTGTACTCCATGTGTACCGGGCTGGTTGCCAGGAAGGTGTGAATGCGGGCAGACTCTGCACGGCGGATGGAGTTCCATGCCGCCTCGATGTCCTGCTCACGGCAGCGTGCCAGCGAGCAGATGGTAGCGCCGCGCACGGTATCAGCGATTGCTGCGATAGCAGCAGCATCACCGGGAGAAGCAGCCGCAAAGCCCGCTTCAATGATATCTACCTTGAGGGCTTCGAGCTGCTTTGCAACCTCGATCTTCTCATTCAGGTTCATGCTGCAGCCGGGAGACTGCTCACCGTCACGCAGCGTCGTATCAAAAATCTTAACTGTTCTTCCCATGGTATCTTGTCCTCTCCTATTCAGAATTTTACCGGGTTTACAGGGACAAAAAAAAGCTCCGTCCCTTAATCCAATCATTAAGAGACGAAGCGAAAGCTCCGCGGTACCACTCTTGTTGCCGCAGTATGGTGCGACCCCTCTATGCACATCTGACAATGCGCTCCCCTGTAACGGTGGGTATCCGTTCCCTCCTACCGGTCCGAAGGACTTTCAGCGGACAGCTCCCGGGCGAGTTTCACTGCTTCCTGACGCTGCCTTACACCAACCGGCAACTCTCTGCGGACAGGGGTGACAATTACTTTACCCGTTCATCACCTTTATCAATATGTTTTTATATTAGACCTCTGAGCCGCTGTTGTCAAGACTTTTTAAGGCAGTGCCGGGCAGGCGGCTTGTAATATTAAATGCGAAAGAACAAATACCACGTCGAATGACGGGTACGCGTTCTTTCGCATTGATTTTTACCATAAAAAGCCCGAAAGCGCAAGGAGGACGCGAAAATGAAGCACGTTTCTTTTGAAGAGTACGAAGCCGCGAAAGCCGAAATCATCGGCGGAGTTCACTACATCGAGAAATCCACGATGGAAAACGACGTGATTCACAAGACCTATTCCACCGAAGAGAACGGCACGTTCTACGAGGTGAACGACAAAGGCCGCGTCGAGTTTTGGAGCGACAAGCATTCCGAAAAGCCGGATTTACGACGAAAACGAGCGGGCCACCGAAACGGACAAAAAGGCGGGGCCGGGCTACGGCGATTTTGCTGGCGGAGAGAATCAGAGCGAACGCCGATGCGTCGAAGCTGACCGACTTTGAAAAGTTCGTCCTTGACCGCGGATATATGTTCGCAACGGAAGCCGACTTGAAAGCCGGGTATGACCGCAAGTGGAAAGCGAACCACGGAATCGCCCTGACGCTGGAAGAGTTTACGGCGGAAGCTGAATGCAGGGGCCGCAAGCTGGACACCTTGCAGGAGGTTTACCGGGTCATTTCGAACACATCAAGGCCGGGCGGCTGACCGCGGGTGCGCTGATGGACTATGCGTATTTCATGTGGTGTCTGAGAAAGCCGGAAGCAATCATCGCATATCAGATCGGAACGGGAAAAGACACGCCGGTTCACCAGAAATGGGCGGTCAATAACTGTTCGCAGGAAATCGCGGAAGCGGAAGCCCGCGTTGCAGTTTGCGAAGAATTCGGGTTCGAGGTTAGCCGGGTCCGCATCATCGGGACCCCGTACTACGACGCGACCGACTGGCATTTCATTCGGTTTGACTGCGCCAGGCGGTGCTGGTTGATGAAAAATGCTTCCTCTATCCTGTCTACGAATAAAAAGCGGAGGGGCGGCGAAAGCCTGCCGCCCCTCCCGGAAAGGTGGTAAGGAATGGGCTGTATTTTTAGGCCGGAAGCGCTTTCGTGGGAGGACATCGACGGCGGGCGCGGCGAAATGACGATGGAAGCAATCAGGAACTTCATAAGCGAATATTGCTATCCTGACGAATACGCCGACTATGGCGACGATGAAGAACTACCAAACGAACTTGTTTTTCTTTGCGGAAATGTGGGAAAGGCTGGACGGTTACTACACGCCGATTTCAGACAGTTTCAAACGGCGGCGGTTCTTTCGCTGATTGACGGCGCATTTTTCGACAGCATGGCGGCGGACAGAATTGCCGAAAAGCTGACAAAATCGGCAACAAAGCCGGATTTGGTGCGGATTATTACGCACGTCGCAAGCGCCTATTGCTGGTATGTGTCGCTGAAAGCGCGTGTCGAAAAAAAGCAAAAGGCGAAGAATAAGCCGCAACGGTGAAAAGAAACGGGGGTGAAATGGTGCGGCAGTACAGATACATAGACTTTCAGGACCGCAAGGAGATTTCCGCGCGATACCTGAACGGCGACAGGGTGGCGGACATCGCCGACGGGCTGGGCGTGACAACGGCTACCGTCTACCGGGAGTTGAAGCGCGGAGAAACGGGCGGGCTTGACCGCAACCTGCGGAAAAGCATACAACCCGTTCTTGCACAACAGCGCGTACAAAGAAAACTTCAAACGCCGTGGCAAATCCGCGGCCAATTCGTAAAGGAGGTTTCGCGGTGAACAATTTTGAAGAAATTACGAAGAACCCGGAAACGCTGGGCGCTTTCTTACGGGGCCTGCCGTCATTGAAGCGCCGTGGGACGAAGAATTCCAGCGGAAGTATTGCGCCGGGTGTGGGAAAGTCAGTTGTGACGATGGTAGCCCTTGCCCGTATGAGGACAAGCGAAACAATCCGCTTTGGTGGTTGTCGCAGGAAAGCGGAAAGGCGGCGGAGGTATGAGCCGAAAGGAACAGCAACACGGCGGGGTCAAGCTGACGGCGAAGACAGCCCGCACCCTCGCAATGCAGGAGTTCGGGACCGCACGCGGCCTGACGAAAAGTACGTCATTCGTCGGCGCGTACTTCATGGAATTTGGAAACCTGCGTATCGAAATTTGCGCGGACACGGCTTGTATTGCTGTTCGCGTGGTTCTGGCCCACGGTACGGGTTCCAGCGTGAAATACTTTGACCCGACACCCTGCAAGAGGACTTCAAAGCCATCGACAAACACCGTGAAGACGAAGACCGCGCCATTATCAGTGATTGGGTCAACCTGAACGGCCCGGAATTCTGCCGGAAGCAGGTTGAAGAAATTTGGACCCGCGACGGCTGATCGTCAGCGCAGGCACAAGGAATGAAAGGAAGAACAAACTATGAACGTTGTTTCATTTGGCGGTGGGACAAATTCAACCGCCATGATCATCGGAATGTACCTGCACAAAATCCCGATAGACCTGATTCTTATTCGCCGACACCGGCGCAGAACAGCCGCATACATACGAATTTATTCAGACGTTTAACGTGTGGCTTGAAAAGCATGGTCTGCCAACAATAACCCCGGTTTTCTACACCGACAAAGGCGGAAATCGAATGACGTTGGAAGAAGAATGCCTGCGTTCTCATGCGTTGCCGTCTATCGCCTATGGTTTTAAGAAATGCTCACTTAAACACAAAATCGGAACGCAAGAAAAAATTCTGCAACAATTATCCGCCTTGCCGCGAAGAGTGGGCCGCAGGGCGGCGGGTTTATAAGTATATCGGCTACGATGCAGGCGAAACCCGCAGAATTCAGCACGCGGCCCCGGCGGACGAAGCGAACAAGAAGTATAAAACCGATACCCCCTATATGAATGGGGTTGGGACAGCACGGAATGCGTGCGCGTGATTGAACGGGCGGGACTTCCGAAACCCGGTAAGTCGAGTTGCTTTTTCTGCCCGTCGATGAAGAAAAAAACGAAATTCAAGCGCTTTGGGAAGATTACCCAGACTTATTTCAAAGGGCGGTTGACTTGGAACATAACGCGGCGGATAGCCTGAAAACCGTTAAGGGTTGGGCCGGAATTGGTCTTGGGAAAGTTACCATGACGAAGCTATGAAAATCAAGGAATTTGAAGAAGCCCAAATTACATTTGACGATTTGTTCCCGGAAACCCCGGCGGCTGTTTATGCGGTGCGCCGTGCGGGTGCTACGACGGTTGAAAGGCGGTGACAGCATGAAACGTCAATTCTGCTTGCCCTGCTTCCTCGAAATCAAGAAAGCCGGGAAACACGATATTGAGCGTGTCCGCGGCGGCGTGAATATGAAAATCACCTGTTGGCGGTGCAAGCGCCGTCGTTTCAGGGGCCGAATACGAGATTTCCCGGAAAGGCGGTGTGTCCCGTGACAACGGCTGATTTGAAGCGGGCGTTCATGGACGAACGCCCGGTACGGTACAACGGCATCACCTACCAGCGAGTAACAGCGGTGATTTACCGCAAGACCCCCCGGACAAAACCGGGTTGCTGGTACAAGGTGAACTGCTGGACAAGAACGGACGTGCCGTTATGATCGCGGCGGCGGAGCGAATCGAAGTGGAGGAACCGAAATGACGCAAGAGATTATCACAATCACCGTTGAAGCTGGGCAAATGACCGCCCGACGGAAGCCCCGGAAAATCGCCCAGCGCCGCCCGGTCCCCGTGTGGGCTATCGTGAAGTATGCGGCCCTGACGATTGCCGGAATTATGCTGTTCCGTGAGGGCGCGGCCCGTGCGCTGGCCTACCGTGGCTATTTTGCCGTCGGCGGAGAGGTTTTCGCCCTCTTCCTCCCGGTTTTCTATTACTGCCTTTCCCGGACGGTCCGGGACCTTATCACGGACATAAAGAACGGCTTCAAGCCGGAATATGAGGAGGACTAAACCATGAAGAAAATTTCGCAGATCGAAACGGGCGGGCGCTTCCTATACGGCGGCGTTGAGTGGGTCAAGCTGTACGCAGGCGACGGAACCGTTGCGATTTCCGCCGAACCCGTCTTTGAACGCGCTTTCGACGAAGACAACAAGAACGATTGGCGTTCTTCTTCCCTGCGCCGCGAACTGAACGGCGCGTTCCTCGACGCGCTGGTTGCAGAGGGAGCGGACCGGGCGGCGTTCCTCGATTGGGAAAGCGACCTGACCGCCGATGACGGCATGACCGACTACGGGACCGCCACCGACAAAATCGCTTTGCTGTCGGACAAGCTGTACCGAATGTTCCGCGGCATTATCCCGCGCGTGGACGCGTGGTGCTGGAACCTGACCCCGTGGACCTGCGACGCGTCCTACTCTTACAACGTCCGCAACGTCCATTCCTCTGGCGCGATGGTCTGGGGCATCGCTTACGGCGGCATCAGCGGCGTTCGCCCGCTTTGCTATCTGAAATCGGAAATCTTGGTATCTGTCCCCGGAGAGGACGACGAAGAGAAAAACGTTGAAGTCGCCGAAGAGGACCGCGCACAGCTTGTTCTTATCGCAAGCGACAGAATTTTGAATGCGCTGAACGAATACCCCGTGGAGGTTTGGGGCGAAGCGCTGGGCGCGGCTGTGGCTTCTCTGTTCACGTCGAAGCAGGACGCGGCGCAGATCGCGCAGGAGGACAAAGACAAAGCGGCGGAGGTCTGAACCCCGCCGTCGTGAAAACTGGATAAAGAAAAACCGCCCCGCGTTTGCTTGGGAGAGCAGACGCGAAGCGGGTTCCGCCGATGAAAATATATCAGCTATCAACCTACCGTTAGTATATCAAAAACGGCGGAAAAAGTCAACAAATAACGCCGTTTTTGCGCGGCGTGGCGGGCTTGTAATGGGTATTAACGTTCCTGCGATTAGCCTTGTCACGCATGACAACAGGACCGGGAAGAAAGACACGTCCTATCTGGTGTTCTTCCTACCTGCATAGACAACTACACACGCCGGAAAGTAAAGCCCCGCCCGCTTCCTCTACCCGCAAAAGGAGGAAGCAAGTGCGAAGTTTTATGAGAGAAAAGAAAATCTACTGCGGGAAAGCATTATCGGGAGGTAGATATATACCCCTATACCGCCGCGCAACTGACAGCATCTACGCGCGGGAAGAGGTCAAAGAAAATCAGGAAACAGAGCCGAAGCAAAAGAACCTGAATGACAAGAACGCCCGCCGCTACTTCACACAGACGGCGAACTTGAATTTCGGTTCTGACCGGAAGCCCTGCACGTTACGGCTACATACAGCGGAAAATATCTGCCCGACACGGTGGAACAGGCCGAACAGGAAGCAACAAACTTCCTGCGCCGGGTCCAGTACCGCCGGAAGAAAGAGGGCTTGCCGCCACTAAAGTACATGATCGTTACCGCCTACACCACGAAGCGAAACAGTGAAACCCCGTTCGTATTCATCACCACATCATTATGAACGGCGGGCTTGACCGTGACGTTGTGGAAGACCTGTGGAGAAAACGCAGACGCAAGGGACAGAAAAAGGCGACAAAATCGGCTTTATGTGCCGACCGCCTGCAAGCCGACGAAAAACAGCATAGCCGCCCTTGCACCTACCTTGAAGCAGGGGTGCGGGAAAAAACGGTGGAATTCCTCGCATAACCTCGAAGGCCGTACAGCCGGACGAACGACGGCAAATCAATCGCCGTCAGATTGAGAAGTGGGCGAAAGAACACCCGCCCCGTGAGTTTTGGGAAAAAAATATCCCGGCTGGACCTGACAGACGATGACTACGGCGTTCAGTACGAATACAACGACTTCACGGGCTGGGCGGTCTACCTGAAATTGCGAAAAGAAAGAGTAAAGAAAGGGGCTGTTCAATATGGCAAGGCCGTTCAAAATCTGCCGGACTGCGGCTTGCCTCGACGCTTCCCGAACCCCTGCGACTGCAAGGACGCAATCGAGCGGGAGCCGCCGAAACCGTGGAGCGGTTGAAACTGCTTGCCGTCTGCCGGGAGGTAACAAGAAAGCAGGCGCGTCAGCGTTTACCCGCTTTGACCTCGAAATCGCAAGTGAAATCCTTGCAAGCCTGAAAATGCCGGGCAGTTCAGCCCGGAACGCTACTTCGACCACGACGGCACGTTGGGACCGTTACGGCGAAGTCATGGCGGGTATCCTGAAACGCCGAACGGTGAGCCGGGCCGATTTGGACAATATCGGGGTATCTGCGAGATATGAAAGAAATGAGCCGACCCCGGAAGAACAGGAAGTCGAAGAAATGAAGCAGGCCGCGCGGGTCATCAAAAGAAATTTGCGACCGCAGGACGGCGGACGACGCTTGTTCGTTCTGCCCGTTCTACGATATGCCGCACGGAACCTTACATGGGAGGTATGACAATGACGGGCAGGAACGCCTGTTAGAGAAGATACGCAAAGTTCAAGCCCTTGCAAACCGCGGCGCAGACGGCGAAAAGCAGTCAGCCGCCGCCCATGAGCCAATGGGCTGATGACGCAATACGGCATCGACGAAGCCGAAATAGCGGAAGAGCGTTTGGAAAAGTGCTTCTTCCGTTACAAGACCCGTATGAAAGAAAACTGCTGGTTCAGGTGATTTATACCGTGACCGAAAAATTCCCTTAAGTGCGTCAGGTCCTATTCAGGCCGCGCACGAAAGCAAGTCGGAATTGACTGCACCGCGGCGGAACAGCTGGAAATCGAATTCAGCTATGAGTTTTATAAAAGCCGCGCTGGAAGAGGAAATGGAACGGTTCTATTCGGCGTTCTGATGAAGAACGACATCTTCCGCCTGCTTCGAGGCCGAAAATCAGCGGCGAAATCAACAGAAGCGAAGCCCTTAAAACTTCAAAGCGCTTATGGCGGGCATGGGCGACCACGCGCCGCCCTGGCTGGGAAGCGGGGTGGGACCGTGATGAACAACCAACGCGCCGCCCTGCGGTATCAAAACAAAGTCAACAACGCACAGGGCCACTTTTTCGAGGTACGAATAAAGCCGCCTGCGCCCTCTAATTCTGACCGGGAGCGGGCCGACGTAGACAAAACCCTGAACCGCGTTCCGCGTTCTGGAAAAGAGCCGCGACGGAAAGTTCAGGGCCGCTGCCGCCGCGCTGTGGACTTTCAAGGAACGCTTGACGGCGGGCGCTCCATACAGGCGAAGTACACAACGACAGATCGTTTGAAGATGGGACGTTCTGACACAGGAACGGCAGGACACGCTGGAACGCCACGCCCGGCGAGGTGCGCTTGCCACCAGTCTGCGGCAGGATTGGAAGCAGATTATGCTTTGTTCCGTGGGCGGTGTGGCGGGACATGAAAGAGCATTTCGGCAGAAAGTACGTTACCGCGGCGGACCTCGAACAATGGCGGGTCCCGTTTCAATGGGGCGGTGCTATTCTCGATTACGTCCACCACGAAAGGAGCGGGACACCATGAAAAAACAGCACACACAGAAAATGACGGTCCGCGTCACGGCACAGACGGCCTACAACCTCGAACATCTTGCGCGGCAGGCGGGCAGAAAACGCCGGGACGCGTCGTCGATAAGCTGGTTCGTGAAAAAATGCTTGCCCTGAAAACATCGAAACGGAGAGAAACGAAATGAAGTATGACTGCATGAAGCCTGAATGGGCCGACAAGGAGCCTTGCCCGCTCGACACGGGCGAACTGGAAAACTGCGCCGAATGTGTGGGCGCGTGAGCGAAAACGGAGGACTGACAATGCGTGCCATTCTGCTGATCGTTCTTTGTGGGCGCTGTTCACCATTCGAGCGGGTTTGCAACCGAAAGTGGCGGCGGAGGTCAAAGCGGCGACCTATGACATGAAACGGGCATCAGGCAGCGAAAAACTGGAACACACCCGCCGTCTGCAATGCTGGACCGTGGCAAAGTGGGCCCTTGCGTGTCTGCGGCTGGGCTGAAAACGTCCTGTTGGGCGTGGTTATCCTGTGGGGTTGCTTTCATGCTGGGCGCAGTCCCTGGCAAAGACAAAATTGTATTTAGCTACCCGGTGTAAAGGCATTATCTATAACTGACGAAATTAAGTGCAGGCAATGCGGCGGACCGACGGCGGAGGGCCTGCCCCACCTCTGCCCTGACTGCATGAGGCAACGGGCGCGGCGGCGGACAAATCGCCGCGGCGGAGGAACTGCAGGACATTGCGCGGGTCCTGTCCATCACGGCGAACACGGGCGCGAACATTCGTGAAGCAATCGTCAGGAATTTTTTGAATATCGCCGAAAGGCTGGAAGAGAAATAAAATGGAACTTCTGCAATTCGTGTTTTCAAGTTTTTGGGTTTGGCTGGGCTGTGGTCCTGATTGTCGCGGCAGGTGAAGCTGTGGCGACCGCGGCGGCAGTTTCCGTCAGAAGCGCAAAAGTTTCCGTGTACCACGTCGGCGACGTGACGCGGTTGAAGTGGAGAACGCGGGCCGCGCCGACATTCCGGCGGCGGTAAAGGCGTTGAACAGGCAGGCGGCGGAGGTGGACAGATGAAGCTGAAAAAGGTTCTTTCCATCTGCAAGGCGAACAGGCTTTTTTATTACCTGCATGACCGTATCGACAGATCAGGAGAAATCACGCAATCGGCTGGGCGACGGCCATCTATCCTCTGGACAGCCTGCCTATTCTGGACGAAGTTTCTGCGCCGTGTTCGACATTACCGGGAGCAACGCGAAAAATCCTTTTCCGACATGACGCATGGAACACCTGAACATCGAGACGTGGCGGCGACAAACTGGTTCGGGAAGGAAACGACCTTTATCAACGGCGGGTTGCGCTTGGGGAAACCGCTGAAAACGAACAACAGCGTTACATTAATTCCGGAACCTGTACCTTTCGCCGCTGGAAGACGTTATCGACATGGTGCAGACTCTGCAGGCGGACCACGCCGCAGAGGCGGATTTCATTACATCGTCGCAAAGGCGGGGTTCTGACGCTGGCGGTCCATCATGCTGTATGTCATTAGCAAGAAATTCGCCGACAAACTGGAAGAACTGTCTATCAATGCCGCCACTTCCTGAACACCGAAGCGCATTCACTACCCCGGCGGCGGAGGATAAAGAAGAGCCGGACGAAAACCAGACGACCACGTTTGACGCGGAAGCGGCGGAGGACACAATGAAAGCCTTTACCGTGTATCAATACTTTTACGCAATCGTAGC